>Ga0247772_1000024_pt1 | contig 129816 bp, 108 predicted proteins | sample UWRJL151409C6_FD_179945 | JGI IMG/M metagenome (GOLD analysis project Ga0247772, IMG submission 179945) | Plant litter microbial communities from Arlington Agricultural Research Station in Wisconsin, United States - UWRJ-L151-409C-6 | ecosystem: Environmental > Terrestrial > Plant litter >...
GACCGGGCTGGGTCGGGATGTGTACTTGGCGCTTGCTGCCGTGGGCTGGGCCGACGGACAGCTCGATCAGGAAGAGGCCGACGCGATCGTGCGTACTGCCTTAGAAGAAGGCCTCGACATCGACGACATCGCCGAGATCGAGGAGGCCACGAAAAATCCGATCGATATCGGGGTCATCGATCGCAAGAACCTATCCAAAGAGGATCGCCTGTTCGTGTACGGCGTGGCTTCTTGGATCACTCGGCTCGATGGCGTGGTCAACGCGGCCGAGCAGGACGCGTTGGCCAAGCTGGGCGATGCCCTGAAGGTGCCAGAGAAGCCGCGCACCGTCGTCGACCGCATTGCGCAAGACGTCGCCGACATGTCGGATGATCGCCCCGACCGCTACGACTTACTCGCGCTGCGGCGCATCATCGGCGAGCGCTTGGCTTCCGGCAGCAAGAAAGACGCGAGTTAAGAGAGTATTCTGCGCAGTGGCGCTTTCTAGTTGCCATCGGCAAGACGGGGGGACGACCTCTAAATTTGCCGCTCCCGCAGCCCTTCAGATGTGTCCAAGTGTGACGTATCTGTCAGTGTGCCGGAGGTAGACGCGCGAGCCTGGGTCCGCACTGAAGTACGTTCATGAACGCGCACGCCACCCGTCCCGTCAAGGCGCAGAGCAAGGCGCCGCTGTCGCTGATCGCGCTGCAGATCGTGCGAGAGTCGCTCGCGCCGGAGGCTTCGTTGCCAGAGCTGGCGAAGCTCGCGGCAAGTGATGCCGGATTTGCGCTGCGCATCATCGCGGTAGTGAACAGCCCCGCGTTCGGCCCGCAGCGACACGTGTCCGACGTGCGCCAAGCGGTGTCGATGGTGGGCATTCGCGGCCTGCGCGGGATTGGTATGAGCTTGGCACTCTCCGACATGGTGCCCGTCGGTGAGGCCGGCCGGATCTTGCTCGGTAACTCGCTGCGTCGCGCGGTAGCTTCGCAATTGCTGGCGCAACAGCTCGGCCAGAAGGAAGTCGATGAGTTCTTCACGACCGGGTTGTTTCTCGAGGTCGGCTTGCTCTCGCGCGCTCGCGAAGATCTCGAAGGCGCGGCCGAAGTGGCTCGCTTGCCCGCGTTGCATCGCGTAACGCACGAACGCGCCGCTGGTTTGGTGGAGCATCCGGCTGCCGGAGCCGCGCTCGCCGCCACCTTCATGCTTCCCCCGCACGTAGAAGCGGCGGTGCGGGACCACCACTTGGAGGCCCCACCCGAAGCGCTGTCTTCGCGCGTCGCATGGGCAGCCGAGCGTTTAGCCGCGCTTTGGGAAGGTGGCGACGCGGTGCAAAACCGCAGGATCGCGATCGATGCCATACTCGCGCTCGGCTTGAGCCAAGACGACGCGCAGAACGCGCTGAAAAACCTGCCCGAGCTCGTGGTCGCGGCGGCGACCGCCTTCGACCGGGACGTTGGTCCGCAACAGAGCGTCGAAGGCATTCTGGTCGACGTGAATCGCAGTTTGCTGGAAATGACCCAGAACTACGATGCTGCCGTACGTCGCCTGGAGTCACTGTTGGCCGAGAAAGAACTGCTCGGCAAACAGTTGCAGGAAGCCAACACCCAGCTGACTCGGTTGGCCTCGACGGATGCGCTGACCGGTCTAGCCAACAAGCGTGCCTTGGAGGAAGCGCTGATTCGCGACCTGTCGCGCGCGGAGCGGGATCAAACTTGGCTCACGATCGTGCTCAGCGACATCGACTTCTTCAAGAAGGTCAATGACACGCACGGTCATCTCACGGGCGACGAAGTCCTGCGCCAAGTGGGGCGCGTTTTCGGCTCCAAGTTGCGCGGTGGTGATCTCGCCGCCCGCTACGGCGGCGAAGAGTTCTTGCTCATCTTGCCCGGCAGTAACCTGGTCGGAGGTAAGATCGCGGCCGAGCGGCTTCGGAAGGCGATCGAGGAGCTGTCCATGCCCGGCCCGAACGGCCCGTTCAAAGTCACCTCGAGCTTCGGCGTTGCGTCCGTGTGCGGTCCGGGCTGCGCGGGCACGATGAAAGATTTGATCGCGCGGGCGGACACCGCGCTGTATTCGGCCAAACACGGCGGGCGCAATCGCGTCGTGACCGCCGATGCTTGAACGCCGCTGACGGGCTGAGGGCCTAAGCGAGCAGCTCGGTCTTCGCGACGGGGTAGCCCTCGGGGCGACGCACCGAGTAAGACAGAGCCAAGATCTCGACCAGGACCACGCGGTAGACGGTGTGCACGTCGTCCACGTCTATTTCTTCGGCGTGGGCGTCGAGGGTGGCGTCGATGTGCTCGTGAATGTAGGCGAGCACGTGTGGCTGCTCCATCGCGATCACGTCGTCGCTATCGAGGGCCTCGGCCGGATCGGCGCGGCGCAGCTCTTCATCGAGCGTGAGCAGCTCGTCCGTGGCCTGTAGCTCCTCTTCTTTAACCTCGTCGATATACGAACCGTGCGTGCGTTCGAAGGCGAGCCAGACCGTGAGCGCCAGGAAATAACCGAGCGCGAGCGCGGTCTCATCCAGCGGCTTGCCCAGTGCGTCTGCTACGTGGGCGGCGAGGGCGGGCTGGGCCCTCTCGAAGCGCTCGAACGCCTCGTCGAGCTGAGAGCGCGCTTCTTCATCATCCTCGGCGAGGTTGTCGCGCACGGATTCGAGCGCATGCGATGGAAGGGTCGCGTACGAAGGGACGGGGCGGATGGCCGAACGACGAACCCACACGATGATGACAGGTCTAGCATGCCACGCGGCGCATGTGAAAAGGTCACGCGAGCAGAGCAATAAATGCGAAATAGTGCGCCGAATGTTTGAATCGCGCCGCTCGAAAGCCCAGGGCGAGAAATCCGCAGAGAGCGAGAGCGGCGGCCGCGAGATCGTGCGACGTCACCTGGCTTCGTTCGTGGGGCTCGGGGTCGTGGGCGCATGTGCGCTGTTGCTCACCGCTTGGTTCGTGCTCGGAGCGCGTGACGCGGAGCGAGCATTGCCCGGTGTCCATGTCGAAGGACAAGATGTCTCGCGTCTCCGCCGCGCCGAAATCGCGGCGCGCGTTCAGGCCTGGGCGACCGAGCGCGGCGCACGGAAAATTGCTCTTTCGGTCGCCGGCACGGCGCTCAGCTTCGCGCCGCAATCGGCGGGCTTCGAGGTCGACCGAGAAGCGGCGGCGGCGCGCGCGCTGGCAATCGGGCGAAGTGGCGGAGTGTTCTCGCGCGGGGTCTCGTTCTTCGTGCGCATGGTGCGTCCGGAGTCGCTTTCGGTCGAACTGAAGTTCGATCCGAAGCGGCTCAACGAGCTCGAAGACGAATGGCAAGCGAGCGCGATCAAGGACCCGCCCTTTTCGGGCGGGCTCAGCATCGATGGCACGAGCGTGACTGCGCTTTATCCGCGCGCTGGTTCGCGCCTGGATCGCGCGCGAGTCCGAGTTCAACTCAGCGAAGCCGTGCGCAGCGGTCGAGATCCGGGGGCGCTCGCCTTGCGCAGCGAGTCGCCACGGGTGGATCGCTCGGAGGTGGATCGCATCGCGGCGGAGGCTCGCGCGATGCTGAGCAGCGAAGTCCTGCTCGCGACGTCGGACGCTGCGCGTCGGCTTTCGGTCGCCCCCGCACAGCTGGGGAGCATCCTGCACGCCGCCGTTGACGCAACGGAGAGCAAGCTCGAGCTCGAGTGCGTGCCGGAGGCGACGCATCAGCTACTCGCCCCACATCGCGCCGAGCTCGAGCAAGTCGCGGAAAGTGCGCGCTTCGTGATCGACGCTCAGGAGCGTGTGCACGTGCAGCCCAGTCGCCCGGGCCTGCTCTTGGACGACGGCGCGGTGGCGAGGGCGATCTGCGCGGCCGCACAAAGCAGCACTAAAAGCGGAACTCTGCCGCTCAGCCCGGGGGCCGAACCGGCGCTCTCGACCGCGGCCGCCGAGCAAGTGGGTATCGCTGGCCTAGTGGGCAGTTACACGACGCGCCATGTCTGCTGCCAGCCGCGCGTGGAGAACATTCACCACATCGCCGACTTGCTCGATGGCACCTTGGTGCGTCCGGGTGACACGTTTTCCGTGAATCAGCTGGTCGGGCCACGCACCGTCAAAAATGGCTTTCTCCCCGCGCCGACCATCGAAGATGGCGACATGGTCGACACCGTGGGCGGAGGGGTCAGCCAATTCGCGACCACGCTGTTCAACGCCTTGTTCTACGGCGGCTATGACATCTTGGAGCGCCAACCGCACAGCTATTGGTTCACGCGCTACCCGATGGGCTTCGATGCGACACTCAGCTACCCGCACCCGGACATCGTGTTCAAGAACGATACGAGCGCGGGCGCGCTGATCAAAACCTCGTACACCGACACCAGCATTACGGTGAAGATCTACGGAGACAACGGCGGTCGCCGAGTGCGCGCGGAGAAGTCGGAAAAGCAAAACATCGTCATGCCGCCCGTCGAGTTCATTCCCAATCCTCGCCTCGAAGCAGACGAAGAGAAGACTCGAGAAGGCGGGATGATCGGCTGGACCGTGACCGTCAAGCGCATCCTGACTTACGCCGACGGCAAGACCAAAGAAGAGAAACGCAAAGTGACGTACAAGCCGCGCGCCCGCCGAGTCGAGGTGCACCCGTGCCGGATCCCCGCGGGCGAGCCCGGCCACACCGGTGAGCGTTGCCCCGTGCCCGAGAAAGACGACGCCGAAGACTCAGCCGCGGCCGACGCTGGCGCGAAATAAGTTGCCCTCTCCGCGCAGCGCGTAGTTGGGCTCTTCTGCGGCGACGAACAGCGCTTCGCCTCGCTCGAGCGTGTGCTGCTCGTTCGAGCGATGAACGGTGATTTGGCCCTGCTGACAGAGCAAGATCTCCGGGCCGCGGCGGTCGGTTACGGTCGGGTTTTCGCCGGGCAAGAGTCGGAAACTCTGCAGTTCGAATTCGGCGGCGGGCGTTTGGTACACGCGCGCGCTGCCCTGCATTTCACCGCGCAGCACGCCGACCGGGCCCGCCGTGAAGCGGAGCACGCGCAACAGTTCGCGATTGTCCACGTGCTTGGGCGTCAAGCCGCCGCGTAGCACGTTGTCCGAGTTGGCCATGAGCTCCACACCGACGCCTTGCAGGTATGCATGCAAGTTGCCGGCAGGCAGGTAGATCGCCTCGCCCGGGCTGAGCTTGACCAAATTCAAGAGCAGGGCGCTGATGATGCCGATGTCGCCGGGGTACAGCACGCCGATGGTCACGGCCCAGGAGAACTCGTGTTGGAACGGACCGTCGATCGCGGCCAGCAACGTACAGCGGTCGAGGGTTTCGCGAGCGAGCTCCGCGCGCCGCTCCGACGACAAACCGAGCATCGTCGAGAACAGCTGTGACAAGCCGTCGACCGTGGGCAGGCCTCGCAGGATGTCGACCAGAAAGCTGACGTGCGGCAGGTTCAATGCCTGAAACAGCGCCAGCGTGTCCTCGATCTTGCGGAAACCGCACAACGCGGAGAAAGGCGTCAGTGCGCACAAGAGTTCGGGTTTGTGGCTCGCATCCTTGTAGTTCCGGACCGGCGAATCGAGCGCCACGCCTCGAGCTTCTTCGTCGGCGAAGCCCGCCTGCGCTTGTTCGAGCGTCGGGTGCGCTTGAAGCGACAGCGGCGTCTCGGCGGCGAGCACCTTGAACAAGAAGGGGAGGCGAGCGCCGTAACGCGCAGCCACCGCGTGGCCGAGCATTGCCTCGGGCTCGCGCTCGATCAATTGCGATAGCGGTTCACGTTCGGGTAAGACCAACGACGGCGCTTTGGCATGGGCGCCCATCCACAACTCCGCTTCTGGTTCGCTCGAGGGCACGGCCGCTCCGAGCAACGATGCGATCGCCGTGTGCGACCCCCAGGCATATTGTTGGATTGGGTTTTCGAGTCGCCGCATGGTGCCCTGAGGCACGAGCTTAGCGCTGTTGCGCTGGCGCGGTCTCCGTCTTTGGAAAGATCAGCGTGAACGAGCCGGCCCGGGGTCGATACAAAAGCGTCTCGCTCGACAGGTGCTCGCGGTCGAAGGCCGAAAACCAGGGCATCCCCCGCCAGGCGTCGGTATCCTTCACGAATTCAGGCACGATCAGATCGAGTTCGAGATATCGCCCATGCGTTGCAGCGGCGAGCTGTGGCCCGAAAGACCAGCTCTCGTGCCCAGGCTTGGGCGTGAGATCGTTGTGCAGCGCTCCGCCGTAGGTGAGGATTGGCTCGCCGCTCGTGTCTGGCTTGGCCAGCAATGCTTCGACCGAGCTCTGGGTACGCTGCGCGATCAGGGTGAGCAAACGTGCCACGCCGTCTTCGCCGGCCGCCGCGCGGTCGTACTCCGCGCAATCTGGAACCAACGCTTGCGGTTCGATGCCTAGCCGTTGGGCAAATTTGCCGAGCGTCAGAAACTCATTCTGGTTGCCCTTGGCTTGGTGTTCGGTGACCGGCGCCTGCGTCTCTGCGACGCGCTCCACGGTTTTCGCTTTGCAGTTCGCGATCAGCAATTCGATCACGATGTGCTTGGCTTTGCCGGAAAGCAGCGGCAACAGCTGCTCCGCGAAGCGGCGCGTGCTGGAGCGGACCCCCGTAATCCCTTCTTGCGCATGGGCCTCACCAATGCCCAAGACCAGTGGCTGCTGCGCGAGCACGTACTCGAACGCGGCCTCGGGCGTGGCAAACGCCAGGCAATCGAACGCGCCACACGCACGCGGTTCGGCTTTCTGGGGCTGCGCTGAGCTGGCTTTCGCGGGCACCGATGTTTGCGCGGGGGGCGGCGGCGCCCCGGTGACGGGGAGCGCGGCTGGTGGCTGCGCGGCGCTTTGGGCGGGCCCGTGCGGGCTGCAGCTCGCCACCGCCAGCCAAAGCACTGCTGAACCGAACCGAGCAAACCTCATCCCCATAAAGTACACCCGGGATCGAAAAAGTTCCCGACCCACACCGAAAAAAGGGGGCGATCGAAATCCAGCCGCGCACCTCGCAGCCTGTTGGGTTCCCCCCCGTCGAGGATCACGACGCGCGTCGCACTCGGACGCCGAAGGCTGCGCCGCCGCACGACGGCTTTCGTGACCATCAATCAATCGAACGAGCATGCCGACCACCGCGCCGGAAAACAGCGGCAAGCGAGTCAGGGTGAAAGAGTCGCCAAAATCCGCACTTGGCCTGGCGACAGCCAGCCTTCGCTCGAGCCCCAGACGACGCGCAACAGCGTGGGGCGGCGTTCGAGCACGTACACGCTGGCGCCTTCGGGGATCGTGACCGAATCGGCCGAGCCGCGTTTTTGTGGCAGCGGTTTGCCGGCTTCGTCGAGCAAGCGGGCTTCGTCCGCCACGATCACTGCGGGCGACGAGGTACGGCGAAAGTGGCGTGCTCCGGCGGTCAGCCCCGCGCCCGCGAGCAGCATCACGGCGCCGATGCCGATACCAATCGCGCCGGTGAGCCCGGCGCTCGTACGTTGCACGAAGCGCCGCAACCCGAGGCCGAGCGTGAGCAGCAAAGAGCCGACTAGCGCGAGGTAAGCCCACACGTTCTCGTCGAACAGCGAGGTTGCGGCGCGTCCGAGCGAATCACGCGCCATCACCGGCGCGGTGCCTTCGCGCGCGTGACGCCGCGAGATCTCGGCGCGGATGCGCAATAGCCCGGCTTCTGCTTGCTCGTCCGAGGGGCGCAGCAGCAAGACCTCGCTCAGTGCCGCTGCGGCACGGCCGAGATCACCAGGGTTGGCCGCGCTGGAGCGCGCGCGTTCCACGTACGCGACGGCACGGTTGAAGCTGGCATCGGGATGCACGAAACCGCGATCGGCCAACAGCTCCAGCGTGTCGATGGCTTCCGTGTATGCGCCGCGTTTCAAGGCTTGGCTGGCCGCGGCGAAGTCGCGCTCCGACTCGTTGGGCGCGGCCCAGGCGGGCGCAGCGCTCAGCACGAGCAGCAACGTCAGCAGAGTGAGGAGTAGGCGCTGCACAGGATCCTCAGCTCGGGGTCGACAGCTTTTCGCTGCGCATTTCGGCAGTGTTTTTGCTGGCGCGCTGCACGAGCTCGTTTGGATCGATGCCGCTGGCCGCGCCCACGAAACGTAGCGCATCGCAGTCTTCCAAGATCCCCGCCAAGGCTTCGGCGCGCGCGCTCGGCAAGCCGCGTTCGACGAGCGCGCTGTGCATCTCGCTCTTCAAGATCGCGCGCGCTTTCAGGTTCAATTTGAGCTCGATGGCCAGGAACACCGCGCGCTCGACGGCGGCGACCGAGGCCGGTGTGTCGCGCGTAGCGAGCTCGCGCGCTTCGCGCAGTGCATTTTCGAGCTGTGCACCGAGCGATGCGCCTCGCTCTCGCAGCTTCGCTCGAGTGCGCGTGGCGAGGCTGAGTGCGCCTCCGGCAAACACCACGCCGAACGGCGCGAGCAGCAGCGCTGCCCAAAAACTCGGCCGATCGCTGATGGGCTCGTGCGCGACTGCGGGCGGTCCCAACGTGTCTCGCGCCTGGAGCACGCCTGCTAGGCGATCGTTCGGCTTCGGTTCGACCTTTGCTTTGACCGCGTTGGGATTGGCTTTGACCTCGATCTCGCCGAGCTTTGCCCGTGCGATCGCGTACTCTCGCCGTTTCGGATCGTAGTAGGGCAGGCTGACTTCGCCGAGGTCGACCTTGCCCGCATCGGTCATGCGCACGACGTAACTGAACGTACGCGAGCCCTGAACCACGCCGCCCGACACTTCCATCTTTTCCGTCAGGGCGGGCTCGAGCCACTCGACCCCGTGGCTCTCCGGAGTTTGCAGCTTGAACGGCACCATGCCGGTGCCCGAGAGCTTGGCGACCACCGAGATCGCTTCGCCGGCCAAGATCTGACGCGGCTCGACCGTCGCCTCGAGCCGATAGTCGCCGACGTCTCCGATCTTGTAACCCGCGGGACGCCCGCGCAGCGGAGGCTCGGTCACGACTACGTCTACCCAGTTGCTCTCACGGACCAATGCGCCGCCCTTGGGCGCGGTTGGATAGCCGCGACCCGCAAACCCCATCTTCATGTTGCCGGCGCGCAGCGTGCCCGCGTGCAGCGGGAACATCGGAAGCTCGCGCAACTTCGCCGCGATGAAGCGGATGCCCGAAGCGGGCACCAAATAGGCCTTCACTTGGTCCGGGCCGCTGTCGAACGTCAGAAAGTCCGCGTGCGACGGCTCGTTGGGATTTTCGGCGCTGAACTGGCCGCGCCCACCGTAGGCGAATACGCGCAGCGTCACCTGCTGACCGACCACGACGGGGTTTGGCGTCACCGTGGCGCGCAAGAAGGCGATTGGATCGGCCGCCTTGTCCACGCGCAGCTCCTCCGGATAGGTCGGCTCTTCCGGTTGCTGCTGCTCGGTCGGATCGTCGTCGAACGGACTCTTGAAGTTGAAACCAGGAGGGAACGGCGAATTGCCGTTCCCGAATGGATCGAAAAAATTGAACGGATCGAAGTTACGCCGAGCTCGTTGCGGGCTACCACTGCCGGTGGCGCCTGCGACGACTTCAATCGGGATCGGGCTGCCCTGTGCACGCTCACCACCGAAAGTGGCGGTCGGCGGACCCACCTTGAACGAACCCGCTTTGCTGGTCGTCACCGACCAAGTCAACGTGACGCCCACGCGCTGGGACATCTGCCCGTTGATGATGCTCACTTGTGATTGCGGGCTGCGCGACGGGGGGCCGGCGGTCATTCCGGGGGGCAGCGGCAAACGCACGTCCCCGATGGCATTGCCGTTCTGGCCGTCGGACATCACCACCAACTGCACGACGAACGATTCACCGACGCCGACGCGCTGCGAGCTGACCGCGGTTTTGACTTCCAGCGCGCTCGCGACCGGGCTCGCGGCAAACACGGCCAGAGCTGCGGCGGCCGTGAACGCGAGCCTCACTTGTCCTCCATCCCGCCGCGCGTACGGCCCTGGACGGCGCGGTTCTTTGCGTCTTGCTCCTGCATCGTCGGCGCATGCTCCAACATATCCAGCATGCGGTCGTCCTGATTCGCAGTCTGCGGGGGCGGCTGCTTGGGTTGCTGCTGATCGTTGCCGCCGTCCGGTTGGTTCTCGGGTTTGGGCGCCGAGCCATCCGGGCCCGCGTCCTTTTGCTTGTCCTTGTCTTTATCCTTGTCCTTGTCGTCGTTCTTCTTGTCGTCCTTTTTCCCGCCGTCCTGGTCCTGGTCCTTGCCGGAATCGGGCTGGTCGCCGGAATCGGGCTCACCGCCGTCGTTCGAAGCGTCTGGCGGTTCCGCGTCTTTCTTCTTGTCCTCTTCGTCCTGGATACGGCGAAGCGCGATTGCGCGGTTGTAGGCGGCGTCACGGCCGATGCCATCACCGGCATCTTCGGGGACGCCCGGTATCAAGCGCAGCGCGGTGTCGTACGCCTTGACCGCGGCCTTGTAGTCCCGCCGCAAGAACTCCAGATTGCCGATCAAGTAGTGCGCGCGAGCCCGGAACTCGACGGGGGTGTTCGGATCCCCCGCGACCGCGCGTAGAACGCGCACCGCGCAATCGATGCCCTTACTCCGTTGAGCGAGATTGGCGTCCTCCTGCGAATTGGGTCCGCCGTCACCGATCGGTTCTTCTTCGCCGAAGCGGCGCCCGAAGCGCTCGGCCATTTTGAATAAGCCGAGGCCCAGATCGAAGCTCGCGTTGGGGCGCTCGCGCACCGGATCCGGCGTGCCGATCTCGCCGTTTTCGCACTTGCCCGTGGCGAGGTAGCCTTCGAGGGTCGACACGGCGCTGCCCGCGTCCCCGGCGTCGTACGCATTGATCGCTTGGTCGACGCTCGGTGAGTGGCGCTCGAACAAAGAATCGGTGGTCTTGCCGCACGCGGCGACGAACACGAGCGAGGAGATCAGCCCCGCGGTTGCGGCGGCGGCCGCCTTTTTGAGCCGCTTTTTCGCCACGCGCCGCGTTTTCTTGGGTGGCGGCACGGCGCTCGGCTTGCTGCGCCGCGCAGCTTCGTTGACGAAGGTCTCGACCAGAACCAAGAGCAGCGCCAGCCCGAGCGGGTACATGTACACGTCCGCGTACACGGTCTCCACCTTCTCGGAGAGCTCCTCGGTGACCAGCCGTCCTAGGCGCCGAGAGATCTCCGTGATGCCCGTCTCGCCGCGCGCGCTCTGCACGATCACGCCGCCCGTGCTGCTGGCGATCTTGGACAGCTGCTCTTCGCCCTCTGCGGAGAGTGAGGTCGTGAGCGGCTTGCCTTGATCGTCATTGCGATAGCCGTGGGCCTCGCCGGCCTCGTTCACGTCCGGGATTGGTTCCGGAGTGCGGCCGCCGATTTGCACGACGTGAATGGTGATATCGGCTTGCTTGCAAGATTCGGCGACCGCGACCGGATCGCCTTCGAGATCTTCACCGTCGGTGACGAGCAGCATCACACGACGATGCTGCTTCGACTTGGGATCGCGCTCGAGTAGCTCGCGTCCGGCTTCGAGCGCGCGCGCGATGGCCGTGCCGCCGACGGGCATGTCGTTGGGCGAGAGCTGGCGAAAGAACTGGGCGATCGCTGCGCCGTCGCTGGTCAGCGGAAATGCCATTGGTTCGCCGGCGAAGGCGACGGCGGCAAAGCGCGCACCGGGCAGGTCCTGGATCAGCCGCCCGACCTCGGATTTCGCCCGCAAAATACGCGAGGGAGCGATGTCCTTCGCGTACATGCTCTTCGAGTAATCGAGCACGACCACGACATCCAAGTTGGTGGCCGGAATCAGGCGAGTCCCGCGGCCATACTGCGGCTGCGCGAGGGCGACGAACGCGAGCCCGACGGCCAGCACGAGCAGGACGCCTTTCAAGGCGCGCCGCCCGCTCGGATTGGCCGTCAGTAGCCCGCGAACCAACGCTTCATCGCCGAAGCGCTTCACGTTGCGACTGAGCAGTACCCCGCCGACGATCAGCGCGAGCGCAACGAGCAGCGCCAGCGTGCCGCCGAATAGCCAGACTGGGACGGCGAACTTCACGGGAACCTCCGCAGCACGAGGGCGCGCAGCACGGCATCACCGGCGAGCAGCAGCACCCCGGGCAAGAGCAAGAAAGCGAACAGGTCTTCGTAGTTGGCGATGTTGGCTTCGAACTTGGTCTTCTCGAGCTTATCGAGCACGTCGTGGAAGCTGGCTTGCAAGGATTTGGCGTCGCTCGCCACGTACGTCGAGCCGCCGGTCTTCGCGGCCAGCTCCTTCAAGAGTTTCGGGTTCACCGGGAAGCCAACCGAGACATAACGAGGTTGTCCGAACAGATCGAAGCCGTCTTGAACTTCGGCCGTCTCACCTTGGCCGATCTGAATCGTGTACAAGCGGGCTCCCACCGAATTGGCCAGATGTGCCGAGTATTCGGGGGAAATCTTGCCGCCCTTGGCATCGCCATCGGTGAGCAAGATGATGGCTTTGCTGCGGGCATGGCTGCGTCGCAAGCGCGCCGAGGCGACGCCCACCGCATCGCCGATCGCGGTCGCGCTGGAGTCGATCACGTTCAGCTCCATCTTGCCGACGAGCGCGTCGAGCAAGTGGTAGTCGAGCGTCGGCGGAGACAGCACGTATGCGCTCGAACCGAAGACCACGATGCCGATGCGGTCGGTCTTACGACGCGCGATGAAGTCGCGAATCACGGCCTTGGCGGCGTCGATGCGCGTGGGGCGCACGCCGCGCGGCTTGGGCGGCACGTAGCTCTGCAAGTCGGGCGGCAAGTTCGGCATGGCCGCGTTCATCGACCCGGAGAGGTCCAGCACGACCACGATGTCGATGCCTTCTTCGTCCGCCGCCTGTGGGCGCAAGGTGTTCACCGGGCGCGCCAGCGCGAGCACGCACAGACCGAAGCCGACCGCGCGCAGCACCCCGGGCAAATCCCTGAGCCAGACGCGCGTGCCGGACGGCCCCACGCCGAGCGCCGCAAGGGTGCCCAGCTTGAGCCGCGGCATGCGCCGATCTTCACCCAGCGTGGCACGATAGAAAATCGCCGGAACTAGCAGCAAGGCCAACAAAAACCAGCGAGTTTGCCAATGGGCGCGCAGCAACTCCTCGCCGCGGGTGAGGGCGGGATACGCGAGACCAACGGCCAACGCGAGCAGCGTGTACACGACCAAGAGCCCCCCGCGCAGTGCACGGCGAAGCTTGAACGCGGAGGCGCGCAGATCGAAGCGCGGCTGCGGTGAGCTCTTGTCGGGCTTGCTGCCCGTCCCCGTCCCCGCGGGCGGTTCCGGCAGCACGGGCTCCGGCTTCAGTGCATCGTTCGGGATCGAAGCGTTGGTCACGAGCCTGCCCCTGGGTTTTTGGGTTCAGCCGGCTCGCCAGCATCTGTCTCGGCGTCGTTCTCGCCATCCGTAGCCTCTGGCGCGGCAGGCGGGAGCGGGGCGATCAACATGGTGCGCGTGACGATACTTTCGGCGCGCGCCAGGAGATCGAGGCACTCACCTTCGCTGGGGGTGAGCCGGGCGAACTTCACGAGATCCGCGTCGCGCATGAAGCCTTCGATGCCGGGGAGATCTTCGATCTTGGGCGTGCTCTGGCGTAGCGACCAGAGTGCCTCGCGGGTGGTGCTCTCCAAGCCGTCGTAGCCGTAGCGATCGCCCAAGTAGCGGCGCAAAACGTCGGAAACTCGGTCGAAAACTTCGGCAAAGCGACCCTCGCGCGTGAGCCCCGCGTGCCGGATATCGTGTAGCGCTTCGAGCGCGACATCCCACGGCGGGCGCGGTGGGGGCGGGGGGGGCAGCACCTTGGGTCGGCGCAGCCAGCGGCTGATCAAGAGTGCACCCAAGGCGCCCAAGGCCAGCGCGATCAAGCCCGCGATCGCAACGGTCTTGGCCAGGGTCCAGATTTCGAGCTGACGCCGCATCGCCGGGTTGCCGCGCGGAGCGGCATTCGGCGTATTCGCGATCGGGTCTTCGACCACGACCGTGTGAGACGCCGTGCACACGGTCAAAAGTTCGCCGCTGGCGCGCGAGACGGCAATCGGTAGCGGCGGCAGTACGAGCTCGTGTCGCCCAGGCTTTGCCGGCAAAGGCACCACCGAGAGCAGAACCTTGGTCGTGGCGCGTTCGCCCTGCTCACTGCGCACGAGCTTGGGGCCGGCCGCGCCCTCCGGATCGGGTAGCGCGAAGCCTTCGCGCTCCAGCGCTTTGGCTTCGGGGCTGTCACTCAACAGACGAAAGCCGGTCGGCAGCACGGTTTCGCCTTTGCCGTGTTCGACCGTGACCTCCAGCGTCAGGGCGTGCCCGCTGAGCGCGCGGCGCGCAATTTTCTCGGTGAAATGCGGGCGATCTTTACCCGAGGGGATGCGCTCGACGCAGCTCTCGGCGTTCTTGCTGTCGACCACACTCGGCGCGCTCGAAGCCGGCGCCGCGCTCGGGGCCGGCGCTGCGCCGGCGTCTGGCGTCTGAGCGTGGGCGGGCAGCGCCACCAATAGTGGGCTGAACGAGAGCGCGAGGACGCGCGCAAGGGGGCTCATCGGTGGGCTCGCCGGGCGCGCCGCGCGAACAAGTCGCGAAGCGGTTTGATGTACGGCTGGTCCGTGCGCACGACGCAGTAATCCAGCCCCAGCTTGGTGAATAGACGCACTTGCTCGGCGCGGATGCCGCGCATCTGTTTGGCGTAGTGAGCACGCACTGCGGGGCTCGAGGTATCCACGATCACACTGTCACCGGTTTCGAAGTCCTCGAAGCTGCCGAGCCCCACGTTGGGCAGCTCTTCATCGCGTGGGTCGACCAGCATCACCGGGATGATGTCGTGCCGGGCGGCCGCGAGCGACAGGGCACGGTCGTAGCCAGTCGTGAAAAAATCACTGATCAAGAAGGCCACGCTGCGGCGCCGCGCGACCGAATGTAAGGTCTCCAGTGCGACCTTCAGATCGGTGCCGGAGCGCTCGGGCACGCGCCCCAGGATCTCGCGCACCACGCGCATCACGTGTTTTTGCCCTTTTTTTGCGGGCACGAGCTTCTCGATCTGATCCGTAGTCAGGATCAAACCGACGCGGTCGTTGTGCTTGATCGCGCTGAAGGCGCACAGCGCGGCGACCTCGGCGGCGAGCCGCGCTTTGCTGGCGGTGCGCGTGCCGAAGCGCTGACTCGCGGACAGATCGACGACCAACATCATGGTCATCTCGCGCTCTTCCACGAACACCTTGACGTGCGTGGCATCCATGCGGGCGCTCACGTTCCAGTCGATGGTGCGGATGTCGTCGCCGGGTTGGTACTCGCGAACCTCGCGAAACGCCAAGCCCTGACCTTTGAAGACGGAGGTATAGCTGCCCGCCAACTGCTCGGTCGCGAGCCGGTTGGTGGTGATCTCGATCTTGCGCAGGGCTTTGAGCAGTTCCTTCGGGATCACTGCATCACCTCAGTACGTTGCGAGGGGAGCAAACGGAATGCCTCAGGGAACCTCGACGACCTCGAACACGCGGCGCACGATGTCTTCCGCGGTGACCTCTTCGGCTTCGGCTTCGTAGCTCAGCACCACGCGATGGCGCAGCACGTCCGGGCCGATGGCTTTCACGTCTTCCGGCGTGACGTAGCCACGGTGGCGCAGGAAGGCATGCGCGCGCGCCGCCAAATTCAGAGCGATACTCGCGCGCGGGCTGGCGCCGTATTCGATCAGCGGAGCCAGGTCTTTCATGCCCTTTTTCTGGGGCTCGCGGGTGGCGAACACCACATCCACGATGTAATCCTTGACGCGATCGTCCATGTACACGTCGCGCACCACTTTGCGCGCTTCGAGCAGCTGCTCGGGTGAGGTCTTCGACGCGGCGGTGGTGTTGACCACGCTAGTCATGCGATCCATCACCAGCCGCTCTTCTTCACGGGTTGGGTAGCCGACCTTGACCATCAGCATGAAGCGATCGATTTGTGCTTCGGGCAGGGGATAGGTGCCTTCTTGCTCGATCGGATTCTGCGTGGCCATGACGATGAACGGATCGGGCAAGGGATAGCTCTTGTCTCCGATCGTGACCTGACGCTCTTGCATCGCCTCGAGCAACGCGCTCTGCACCTTGGCCGGTGCGCGATTGATTTCATCCGCCAGCACCAGGTTTGCGAAAATCGGCCCGAGCTTGGAGCTGAACTGGCCGGTCTTCTGATCGTAAATGACGGTGCCGATCAAATCCGCGGGCAGCAAATCAGGGGTGAACTGCACCCGCGCGAACTTGGCGTGAATGGCGTTGCAAATCGTGCGCACCGTGAGCGTCTTGGCCAGCCCGGGGACGCCTTCGAGCAGCACGTGCCCGCCGGTCAATAGGCCGATCAAGATCCGCTCGATCATATAAGTCTGACCGACGATGACCTTGCCGATTTCGGCCATAAGGTCGTCCACGAAGGCGCTTTCCTTGGCCACGAGTTCATTGAGCGCGCGTACGTCCTGCATGATTTTCCTGGGGGGCGAGCACCCGCTTCTAGCGCGGCGGGCGCGCGGGAGACAATTACCAAACCACGCTTATTCCGGCCCGACTTCGCCGCTCAGCGAATCGATCCCCCGTGCCGTGCCCGTCCCCGATCTCTGAGCGCCGGCTCGGCTCCCGCCGCGCGCGGGCACGGCCTCAGTCCAGGCCGAAAGCGGCGCTCAATAACGCCGCAGCCAATCCCTGCACGGCCAGCGACAGGACGCCCAGTCCGACTCCCAGGCCAAAGCCGATCAGGGAACGTCGCGTTTTGGCGAAATGAACCGGCAGCGCGAACGGGCCGAAGGCGACCACGGCCGACAAGAAGCTGGCGTCGGTCCAAGCACGAGCCAGTCGCTCTTCGGACAAACCGCGCAGATCGCGGCGCACGATCAGGTACGGCAGGAGCGCGTTCAATACCAGGCTCAGCGCGACGATCAGAATTTCGGACACGGGCGCTTGCCTCGACCCGGCACGAACTCGCTCAGTGGCTACGGTTGAACCGCGTGCACGAGCTCAGCGAACGCGCTGTCTTCGCCGCCCGCGGGGCGCGCGGAGTGGCGCAGAGCGGCGCCCTTGCCCGCATTCAGTTCGCAATGAATGGCCGCGGTGTACGCCTTCATCGGCTCTTCGTAGCTGCGCGAGGCAACCACTGCGCTGCCAATCTCACGCAGGGAATCATCCATCGCGGTGCAGCCGGTGCTGGGCGGCGGCAGGCTGAATGGCTTGGCGCCCTCGCAGCAGCCCGCGCGCACGACGGCGAACGCCGCCATGTCGTACCAACCGATGCGCGCGAAAATCTTCATCGCCTCGCTGACGTTGCCCTTGCCACCATTGATCACGGCGACGCGCAGCTTTTCGGCACCGGTGCGCGGGTCGCTCTCTTCGCAAACCCAGCTCATGTCCGGGGCCTTGTCGAACGTGCCCTTGGGCAGATAACCCGAGACGCACGAGCCCGCTTTGTCCGTGCTCGCAGTTTCGCTCTCGCCATTCACGGGCACTTCAGAGAGATCGATCGCCTTCTTGGGTTCGTCTGGCGCGAGCGCCGCCGCGGCTGCCTGCGGCTTCTGAACTTCGATCACTTTGACGTTCGTCTTCGAACGCATGGTCGAGAATGTCCAGCCACCGATCAAGCCAATCGCAGCCCCGAAGGAGGCCAGCATCAGCAGCTTGGAAGGCTTTTTCTTGGGCGGCGGACCCGGCACGCTGCGACGTGGCGCTTGCGAGAGGCGGGGCAGCTGGCTCGGCCGCATACTGGGCGGCAGGGGCGGGGGAGACGTGGAATGCGGTCCGGGCGCGATCGGCTCTTCGCCGGCGTGCTCCACGAACCAGCGCGCCAGCTCGCGCTTCAGCGGTCGCAAATCATGACTGCGTACGCCGAGATCACGCGCCAGCCCGTGATACAGCGCCACGCGCAACACCGGATCGAGCACGCCCGCGTCGGCCAGTGCGCTCTCCGACTCGTAGCCGCCGCGCGCGGGCGGTTCGCCGACGAGCATCAGAAAGAGCAACGCTGCCGCGCCCCAGCTGTCGTCTGGTTCGGACGGAGCATCTCCCTGCTCCCACTCCGGCTGACGAAATGCGGCAGCGCCTGACGGGAGCGGGCCGAGCACCAGTACTGGGCCGTCTCGGCCCTCCGGAGTCAGGATCACGTTGTTCGGGTGCACGCCGCCGTGCGCGCCGCTGGCTTCGTGCAACGAAGAGAGCGCGTCGGCCACGCGCAGCGCGGAGCGCACCGCATCGACCGGCGCTTTGTGACCGAGGTCCGCCAAGCGTTCGCTGAGGGTTTCGCCCTTGAGCTGCTCACTGACGACGAGTTGCTTGTCCTCGAATTCGACCACATCGACGACGTTGGCCAGGTGCCGATGACCGAGGCCCTTGCCCTTCGCGAGCAGCTTGGCGACCGTAGCGTTGACCTCGAGGACTACGACCGGCAGTTGGCTCTCGGTATCGACCGCAGAGTAGGCAACGGGCTCGCCCTCCACGGCGAGGCGTTCCTCGACGCGGTAGCGCGAGCCAATGACCATTCCGGGTTCGAGTCCGGCGCTCACCGTTTCACTCACTTAAGCCCTGGTCTCCTGCGTGTCGAAACGATTTCGAGGTCCGCACAGTCCGCACGTAGGGTCGCACCAAAGGGCGGTCCCCGTCCAGGCTTCCGCGCGCTCGCGGTCCGTTCGGCGTTCGGCCGCCCTGCCGGACGCCCGCTCGAAGCAGGAAGACGGATTCCGCTCGTCACTTCGCTCCACAACCATGAACACTTGATTAGCGCCTCACTGGAACGCGCTTCGGCTAGTGTGTAAAAGCGGAGTTCTGATGCAGATCTACACGGGCACGAGCGGGTTCAGCTATCCCGAGTGGTGCGGACGCTTTTATCCAGAGGCGCTGCCCGGCTCGCAAATGCTTCGCTATTACGCGACGCGTTTGGACACGGTCGAGATTAACAACACGTTTTACCGCATGCCCAATCAGGACACGGTCGCCGCCTGGCGCGACGAAGTGCCCGATTCGTTCTGCTTCGCGGTCAAAGCCAGCCGACGCATCACCCATCAGAAAAAGCTGATGGACGTCGCCGAAGACGTCACGCACCTGTTCGGCGTGGTCGACGTGCTCGGCCAAAAACTCGGCCCAGTGCTATTCCAAACTCCGCCCTTCCTGAAGAAGGATCTGAGCGTGCTGCGCGACTTCTTGGCCTGCTTGCCGGAAGGTCGCCGAGCAGCGATGGAATTTCGCCATCCCTCTTGGTTCTCGGACGACGTGTACAGCGTGCTGTCCGAGCGCAACGTCGCGCTCGTCGGCGGCGATCTCGAAGAAGCCGAAAAGTCCCCACCGCTCGTCGCCACGGCCGACTTCGGCTACTTGCGCCTGCGCCGCTTGGACTACGATCCCGCGGGCATCGCCGAATGGGGCGCACGCATCGCCGCCCAAAGTTGGCAAAGCGCGTACGCCTACCTGAAGCACGAGATCCTGGGACCCCTGTTTGCGGAAGCCCTGCGCGCCACCTTGGACGGGCGAGAGCAACCCGACCTCTCCGAGATCCGCAGCTCGATTGCCGCACCGAAACCAAAGAGCACGCGCGGTCCCGTCAGCAAGCGCAAGCCGGCCGAGCCGAAATCCTCGAAGACCCCCGCACCGCGAAGCTCGAAAGGGCCTGCATCGAAAGGGCCTGCATCGAAAGGGCCTGCGTCGAAAGCCCCTGCATCGAAAGCCCCTGCGTCGAAAGCCCCTGCATCGAAAGCCCCGAGTAAATCCAAAAAGTCGTAAATCCGCCGCGTGCATGCGGCGAGAAAACGGGTAATCTCCGCCCGCAATGTACTTCCAGGACATCATTCTGACCCTGCAACGCTTCTGGGCGGAGCGCGGCTGCCTCATCGTACAGCCGTACAACTCAGAGGTCGGCGCTGGTACCTACAACCCCGCCACCTTCTTGCGCGCACTGGGTCCGGAACCTTGGAACGCAGCCTACGTGGAACCATCGCGGCGCCCGACGGACGGCCGCTACGGTGACAATCCGAACCGCCTGCAGCAGTTCGACCAGTTCCAAGTGATCTTGAAGCCCAGCCCGATCAACATTCAGGATCTGTATCTGGAGTCGCTCGCGGCGATCGGCACCAAGCCCCTCGAGCACGACGTGCGCTTCATCGAAGACGATTGGGAGAGCCCCACACTCGGCGCCTGGGGTCTGGGCTGGCAAGTCTGGTTGGACGGCCTCGAGATCAGCCAGTTCACCTATTTCCAACAAGCCGGCGGCTTCGATTGCAAACCCGTCAGCGGCGAACTCACCTACGGCCTCGGTCGCATCGCCATGTACTTGCAAGACGTCGATACGATGTACGACCTCAAGTACAACGCCCACGTCTCCTTCGGTGAGCTGTACAAGCGCGCCGAGTGGGAATGGTCCACCTACAACTTCGAAGAGGCCGACGCGGCTGCGCATTTCGCGGCCTTCGACAAGAACGAAACCGAAGCCAAACGCCTGCTGGCCCGCGATGAAGATCCGCTCAAGAAGCTGGTCCTCCCTGCGTACGACTTCATCGTCAAAGCCGCCCACGCCTTCAACGTCCTCGACGCCCGCGGCGCAATCAGCGTGACCGAACGCCAGCGCTACATCCTGCGCGTTCGGACCCTCGCGCGCTCCGTCGCAGAAGCGTATCTGGCCCAACGCGAAGCGCTCGGCTTCCCGCTGCTCGCACAAGCCAGCAAAGCGGCAGAGTAAGCGAACCCAGCTGCGCGCGTTCTTTTTGGGGGGCCTACACGCCCCAGCCGCGCGCCGGAGCCTCACCTGATTGCGGCTGCGTGGCGCGTCTTTCGGACTCGCCTCCGACGTCGCGAGTACCAGCCGTATACACCGAATCGGGTCATGCTTCCTGAATCGCGGAGATCGGCCCGTTGGGCGCGCATGGTGTCGGTTAGCTTGCAGCGTGCTCAGTTCAAATGCAGGTTCGGCAGACCTCTACACGCACATGGCAAGTACCGGGACCGATGATCTCGTTCTTGGCGGGCTCTACGGGCTGCTAATCGGCGACGCCGTTGGCGTCCCTTACGAGTTCAGCGCTCCGGAGGAGCTCCCGGCGCTCGAGCGCATCGACATGGCTCCGCCTTCCGGATTCATTCGGGCCCATGCCGCGGCCCCGACCGCAGCTTGGTCTGATGACGGCGCTCAAGCTCTCTGTTTGCTCGCGTCGCTGCTGCATCGCGATGGGCTCGACCTCACTGACTTCGGCAACCGTTTAGTCAATTGGTGTGACTACGGCTACATGGCCGTGGACCACATCGTCTTCGACGTGGGAAGCCAAACGAGTATCGCTCTGGCGGCGATTCGAAACGGCGTTCCTGCCCAACACGCAGCTCCCGCTGAAGAGCGCCACAACGGCAATGGTTCGCTAATGCGCGCGCTCCCGTTGGCGCTTTGGCACACTGGCTCGGACGACGAACTCATTCACGACGCCGCTCGGCAGTCTATCCCGACCCACGCTCACCCACGTTCCCAGATCTGCTGCGCTCTGTATTGCCTTTGGGCGCGCGCCACTCTTTTTCGAGTCGACAATCCGTGGCAGCACGCAACGACCGTCCTTCGTCGCCATTGCGCAGAGAACGCGGCCTGGTCGAACGAGCTCGAAGGTCACGTGCGCCCCGATGATCCTCCGGGTGGCTCGGGTTCTGGCTACGTCGTGGACTGCTTGCACTCCGCGCGACTCGCCCTTCAGCAGCCGACCTTCGAGCGCGTGGTGCAGCGAGCGATCTCGCTCGGCAACGACACCGATACGACTGCTGCCGTCGCGGCCGGCATTGCCGGGCTACAGCACGGTCTGGCAGCCATACCGGAGCGCTGGCGACTCGCTCTCCCTGCTCGAGATATCGTCGATCCGCTCGCTGAGCGCCTGCTCGCGTCTCTTCGCGACCGAGCACGCTCTCACCCCACAGCTGGCTAGTTTCGAACGTCGGCAAACGGATGAACCGTGGCGATTGGGGTCAACGATCAGTACGGTCACGCTCGAGGAGATCGGCTTCTCGCGAAGACTCGCGTCAATCGCGATGCTGGCATAGTCGTGGATTTGTCCGACGCAGTGAGGGCAGACATTTCAACGGCTTGAAGTAGGCGAGGTACGCAACCGCAGGTTGCGGGCAAGCGACCTGCGGCGCGCTTCATAGTTGAAGCTCATCAACGCGAATGGGAAAAATCCGCAGATCAGCGCGATCGCGCGGGTTTGCCATTGGGGAGCGGTGTCATCCGGCGGCGGAGCCAGAGTGGAACTGACGAGTGTCCCGGTGTCCGTAGTTACCTTTACCGGAAAGCGCGAGCCAATCGCATTGGGGAGCCCGGGCTCTCGCAGCAATCCGCCTTGCATCTTCCCAGCGTGCTCGTATCGAACCATCAAGGCACTCGGCTCCCCTGGATCCGGCGGTGTGACGAAGACCACTTCGGCGACGACCGTTTCCAGTTGCGCGAGCGCCAGTGCATTGAACCGGTCTTGGTAGGCGAACACACCACCGAACAGTGCTGGAACAGCGACGGCGGCAGCCAGATAGACGTTCCGTATGCGACGCGCACTGCCGAGGCGCTTCTCTAGTTGCTCGACGTATTCAGTCACCGCCGCAATGTACAAGCCAACACGAGGCTCGAGAAGTGCGCTGCGTGTCGGGTGAGCCTCGTCTCTCTGCGCGCTTCGCAGGAAACCCAGATTGAGTATGCCGCGCCCCCGATTGCCGGCGAGAAGCTCGCGTCTCGCCGGCAACGGATTGGCTTTTGCCTTTAGTGCTGGAAGGCGAGCACGCCGCTACGAAGGTGGTAGAGGGTGCCGTTCGACCCGCCCTGGGCCGCCATCCGCTTCGGCTGGCCCGAGGTGAAGGCAATCACCCAGCGGCGGGCAGAAAAAGCGCTGACCGTCAGCTCCGGCGTCGTGAGCCAGGCGCCGTTGTTGACGCTCGAGTAGCCCCAAGCGGCTCGCCCGATGATCGAGGTGTTGGACTCATTGCAAGTGCCCGCGCGCGTTTGCCCCTCGGTGTAGTAGCCGCAATTGTTGTTCAAGCACGCGCTCTGGCTGCCCGAAACGCTGGTTTTGGTGCCACGAAAGAAATAATTGTAGCCGGGCAGCTGATCGGAAACGTCGTACACATAGTTCTCGCATGAGGCGACGGATTTTTCGATCTGCTTCTCGAGGTCCACCGTGACCAGCTCGACCTTGTCGTCGGCGCGCTCCAAGCCGATGACTTCTTGCGCGTGCGAAGCCACGAGGCGTGCATCTGGTTCCATGTTCTTTGGCGCCAGGGCACGAAATATTTCGAGCATCGTCAGCGGGTGACCCGCGGTTGCGGCAGCGCGATCGGCAAGCGAGCCCTTGGCGAACGCCGAAAGCGACTCGGACAAGATGATCGTGAGCTGACCGCGCTCGTCGGTGTGGGCGAGGAACGAGACCTCTTCCTCACCGGCCTTGAATTCCTGAATCGTGACCGCATCGCTCTTCTGGTCCAGATTGGGTTCGCCTCGTTCGGGGCCATCCAGGGCTTCGGCACTGCAGCCCGAGCAAAAAATCCCAACGCATAGCATCGTCAAACCGAGCTTTACCATCGACATTTGAACTCCCTTCGGTCTCGCGCCCCACCCTTCCATCGTGAAAGCGCCGCGCGAGGAGGATAGGAGTACTCGGACTCGATAACTGGGTATTGTATGTTTGTGCGTTAGTCTTCGATTCGATCGCAACGTCGGGTGAGTCGCGTCGAGTGAGCGAGAACCGACACGGTGTTGCATTGCACGGCTGTGCATCGGCGTTCGATTTTGATCGACAGATTGGGCCGAGCGCGTCGAGTGAGCGAGAACCGACACGGTCGGAACTCTCGAACGTATCGACGCGCAGGAAGGAGCGGATGCTGCAACGCTTTTGCGTTCGCTCCAAGGCTTGCTTCTAAACGCCGATACGTTCGCTCGAGTTCTAGCTACCGCCCTTCACGATGCCCGACGTGCTCTCGTTCGGTTCTGGCTCCTATGCCCTGGAGATGGCGCTTCGCGGGCCACCGTACAGCCGGTCCTTGGCAACGATGAAGTGCTCTAGCGTCGCGCCTTGATCCCAGCTACTTTTGCGCAGGGGCTCGCCAAAAACAGGAGGTGCCCTTGGAAGACTGGCCTTTTGATCAAGCTCGGAACGTGGCAGCCGTCTCGGATGCGGCAGTGGTGGATGAGCGCGCGCCCGTTTTGGTCGTGGTCCACTATTCGGATGACGACAGCTGGGGCTTCATGTCCGGTGAACCCTTCACGCCCGAGCGCGGTAAGGTGATCGCCATGGGTGAGGTCCTCGAGCTCGACCCAACGCTTCGCGAGATCGCCGATCTCCCACCCGGATGGTCCGCCACGCGTGCGCACATCGGCGGTAGCTGGGATCGCAATGCTGACCCAGATGTTTGACGGTGACGAGTTTGGCTTTTGCTGATGCGCTCGCGGCTGAACGCCGATACGCTGCGCGCCGAAACGGCAGCTAACTCTCGAGTGAGGAATGAACATGACCGCCACGACCAACACCGTGCGCCTGCATCGGGTACTCACCGCTCCTCCGGAGCGCGTTTATCGCGCGTTTCTGAATCCGCAGGCCCTCGCGCGCTGGTTGCCGCCGCACGGCTTCACCGCGACAGTGCATGAGCTGGAAGCCCGCGTCGGGGGCACTCACCGCATCTCGTTCACGAACTTCGGTACTGGCCATAGCCACTCCTTCGGTGGTGTCTATTTGGTCCTGACTCCAAACGAGCTCATCCGCTACTCGGACAAGTTCGACGACCCGAACCTACCCGGCGAGATGACCACCACCGTGACGCTTCGGAAGGTGATTTGCGGTACGGATTTGAGCATCGAGCAGGCCGGCGTTCCGGCGATCATCCCCATCGAGATGTGCTACCTCGGTTGGCAGGAGTCGTTGGGCATGCTGGCTCGCATCGTCGAGCCGGAAATCCCGGACGGCGCCTAAGTGGGGGCTCGCGTTCCCGCAACGCAGCTCTCAACGCACACTATTCCCGTCGCGGCACACTTCACACGCGGGTGCCCGATGGTCGCTGACGGTCGAGCCGCGTCGAACCTCAGAAGCACTCCCTGAGACTTGACCGCAGAGCGGCAGAGGTCGCAGAGATCAGAGGCGAGGAGATCTTGGGTTGCGTTGAACGGTAGAGTACGGAGCCGTCTTTCAGATCGGGGCAGGTCGAGCCGAGGATGGCTGTGAACACGTGGATTTCTGGAATGGGCGAGGTGAGCGTGCGAATTTTTTTCGCCGTCAACGGCCGACGAGAGCAAGCCCTAAAAATCTCCTCTGATCGCTGCGGCCTCTGCGGCTCTGCGGTAAAAAAATCTGGGCGCCGTCCTCGTCTCGCACGCGACGACAGCGACGGACCAAGCCATTCGAGGGCCCTTGGTGACTCGTCTCGTTCGTTCCAGTATGACTGGGCCGTCACACACTTGAGCTTTCCATGTCTGCCGGTAAGATACGCTTAGCTGTTCTCGCTACACTGATGCTCGCAACTGCCTGCCAGGCTCCGCACGCGCAACCGGCAGCGGTCCCTCATCAATCACCGCCCGTGATGAAGCAAGCTCGGGCCCAATCCGAGCTCGGCGTCGCGTTGCGTCAGCTCCAGAACTCGGAGCTAGAGGTTCGCGAGCAGGCGCTGGAGCGGATCAACCAAATCGCAAAAGCAGGCCTCACCGACGCGCAGCTGCGCGAATTGCTCGACGCTGCAGTCTGGGCGTTCCCAGCCGCGCGCTACGAGTTCGAGGAATACTCGGAAAGCCTGTTGGAGCTGACCTGGGGGCACCTCACTAACGAGCACGTGCGCGTCTTGGCGGCCAGCTATGGTGCGCTGTCTGCGCGGGCGAAGGCGGCAGCACTGGGAGGGCTCGCACGCTTGGGAACCGAACTCGCAACCGACGTGTACGTCGAACTGTTGGTTCGAAACGGTTGGCCAAAAGACGCCTCTCCCGCGGTTACCTCGCCCTACGAAGAAGCGCCACGATTCCCTGAAAAGATTCTACCGCCGCTCGTCAGTGGCAGCATCGCGGCTCTCCCTGGCGACGTACGCTGGCAATTGGTGCTGTCGTATGCGAAAGGTTCGCTGATCCCCGTTGCTCTGGCCCCTGGACTGAAGACGGTTGCCCTGCATGAGGCACAGGCTTCGTTCGCGCAAGCGTTGCCGTTTCAGCGGCCCCGGGGCATTGGCTGGCGCTGGGAAGACGCCTATTCGGAAGTGCGCTTCAGTGCCGAAATTCTGTTCGACCTGGTGGGTTACCTCGGCCCGGACCCCGTGACGAAAGCGTTGCTCGATCGCGCGCAGAAGCTCCCAGATCCGAGGCTCGCGCTGTTCGCGATCGAATCGAGCGTGCGGCTTGGCTACGCTCCGAATGGCCCAGCGCTGCAGGGGGTCGCCGCTGATCCAGAGTCGCGAAACCAGCTGTTCGACGCGCTGGTGACGCTCGGCAAGGAGCAGCTCTTCCCGAAGGCACAGCGGACGCAGCAGAAGTTCGCGGAATCGGACATGGTGCATTGGCTGACGTTTCCCACGGAGCTTGCCCGCGCGCCGGACCACATCGAGATGATGAAGGCCGTCGAGCGCGATCTGGGTCCGGAGTACGGCGTGCTCGTGTACTACGTGTTCCGATTCAAGACCGATCCCCCGCACTGGTCCGCGGAAAACGGCTGGATGGCGGGTGTCTCGGGACCGTTTCCGCGGGCAGATTTCCCGACCACGCAAGGCTCGGGCGACACCTTCAGTGAGTTCACGAAGTGGGCGGAGTTCTCCGCGGAAGAACACGTTGCGTCGGTCGAAGAACTCATGCAGCGATTGCGTGATGCGCACGCCGACGAAGAACGATAGCGCGCAATGATTGACGTCTCGATTCCCTGCGAGAAGTGTCGGCAGCCGGTCCGGTTCGGCCCCGCGAAATGCCCGGCGTGCGGTACCGTTCCGTCGCGTGATGCGCGGCTCGCCTTGCACGAGCGGCTCGTGGCAAGCAGCGCAGATTTCCGCGAACTTCAGGACCAGATCAGCTCGGCGCGCACCGTCCTGCTGATCCTGGCCGCGGTCTACGCTGGCTATGGCCTCCTTGGCTTTCTGGCTCAGGTGCGGGATCCGGCGCCGACGGCTGACGAGAGCGCCGCAGCAATTGCGGCACTGGTTGAAAACATTCTGATCGGCATCGTCTTCATGGGCGCTTGGCGAGCGGCGCGCCGCGCGCCGCTGCCGGCGATCGCTGGAGCAACGTTGCTTTGGCTCGCGCTTCAAGTCCTGGGCGCTGTAGCTGTCTCGATGTCGATTTTTGCCGGAGTGTGGATCAAAGCCGTGGCCGTCATTCTGCTCGGCCGCGGAATTCTGGCGAGCGTGAACGCCAATCGCTACCTGCGCAGGCTGCGACAGGTACCTCCCGCGGCCGAGTCGCAGCGTTCAGCGTAGCTCGCGCACGCGCTCCGAGAACCAGGCATCGAAGTTCGGTTCCATTCGGCGCGCATAGAAGCCTGCGAGCGAGAGCCAATGAAGCTTGCCGGTCGCGCCGCGCACGCCGATTGCACCCCAGGTCGCACTGGCAGCGCGCTGCGTCGTTTCGACGAGCTTGCTGCCGCTGCTTTCGACCAAGCGCTTGCAACGCAGTTCGAACTCCTTGCAGTTGCTCGCATACGTTCCGAGGAGTTGCCTTGCCGGAGCATCGGCAAGGTGACGAAGCGAGTCTTCGGCAGATTCCCGAACGTATAGATCGACGTCATCGAGGACGGTCAGAAATGCTTCGGTCTGATGGGAGCCCAACAGGCAAGTGGCCATCTGTAGCTGAAAGCGGCGCCGCTCGGAACTCGGGCGCGGGGTTTCGCTCGTCACCAGCGCCGAAGCCTTTGCGTGATCGTCGTCGTTCGAGCGCTGACCGCCACAAGAGGGCAGCAAGTCGCGTAGTGCGGTCCGGCCTCGACCGAGGGATGCGCCGAGTTCCCGCAGGTATTCCCGCTCATCACGAAACAGGGGGCCCCGTTCGCCGTCGTGTGGGATCTTGACGACGTACCCTTGCAATGCGCCGTCCAGCATCTGCACCACGAGGTCGGATTCCTCTTCGGCGATTGCGATTACACCCAACTCGGCGAAGCCTTTGGACAGCTCGATTGCCCGTGTCATGGTCAGCACGTACGCGGCCATCGCCTCCGGCGTGGCTGCCGCGCCACTTGCGCTCGGAGCGGGGATGCCATCATGCTGCAGATACAGCTCGTTCAACCAGAGCGGCAAATCGGACCCGAGCTTGCGTTCGGCCTCGGCGATTGCCTCGGAGCTGGCGCCATCGGGCATTCGATTCGAGCGCTCAGCGAGGGCTCGAAGCAAGCTTTGCAGCTCTGCCTTCACGGCGAACCTCTGCCAACCGAAGTGCCACGAGGCCTGAGCTTTGGGCCGCTAGCCATGACCTCCTAGCTTACGCTCGCTCGAGCGGAACGGTCGAGCATCCACTGCGGGGCTGCGTGTGAAGGGTGGGCTTCCTACTCACACTGGGCTCAAACGCCGACCTACGGTTCAGCGTCGAGCGACACTGCAGGTCCATCGGCCACTATCTCGCACACCTCCGCGTGAAACATGAAGAGCCGGTTCGGGCTTCTCGATGGGGAGTGTGTTTGCCACCAACGGGCGGCTTCGGGTGCGTGCTTTTCCAAGATGCCGATGGCGACCAGCGCATTGACCCGATAGCCGTTGACCCGCTTGGCGCGACCTCGCAAGAGCCAGCCCAAAGTCGAAAGAAAGCTCTTGGGACCAGTGAGAACGCCAGAGGTCAGTGAAGCGCGCGCCTCGCTGTCTTCGTCGACGAGCGGCAACAAGAGCCCTACCCAGGCCTCTCTGACGTCCAGGGGCGCCTCACCCGGTGGCGTGGCGATGATTCGAACGTGCATGACTTTCAGCTTCCACTGCTCGCTCGTCCCCGTCAATCGGTGGCGTTTGGAGCTGATTTGGCGCCATCCACGGATTCGGGCATACAGAGTGGGTCCATGTCTTCGTCGCCACGCTCTGTTGACTCCGTGACCGCGGAGCTTCGGGATTCGATCACCTCGGAATACCTGAAGCGCATCCTCACGGCGCGCGTGTACGACGTCGCGATCGAGTCTCCGCTCGAACTAGCGCCGAGCCTATCGCAACGCTTGAACAACCGAGTCTTCCTGAAGCGCGAAGATCAGCAGCCAGTGTTCAGCTTCAAGCTGCGCGGTGCTTACAACAAGATGGTGCGCCTTTCCGGGGAGGAGCGGCAGCGTGGCGTGATCGCGGCATCGGCCGGCAATCACGCGCAGGGGGTCGCGCTCGCGGCGCGCCGGCTTGGCTGTCGCGCCTTGATCGTGATGCCGGTCACCACGCCGGAGTTGAAGATCGACGCGGTGCGAGCGCTCGGCGGCGAGATCGTGCTGGCCGGGAATAGCTACTCTGACGCTCACGAGCGCGCACGAGAGCTAGAAGCAGCACAGGGGTTGGTCTTCGTGCATCCGTTCGACGATCCGGATGTGATCGCCGGCCAGGGCACGGTGGGCATGGAGATCCTGCGCCAGCACCAAGGGCCGATAGATGCGGTGTTCGTTGCCATCGGCGGGGGCGGACTGATCTCGGGGGTAGCCGCGTACATCAAGGCCGTGCGCCCCGAAGTGCGTGTCATTGGCGTGCAAACGACCGACTCCGACGCCATGGTGCGCTCGGTTCGCGCGGGCCAGCGCGTGCTGCTCCATGATGTCGGCCTGTTTTCCGACGGTACGGCCGTGCGAAAGGTGGGCGAAGAGACATTCCGAATCACCCAAGCCTTGGTGGATGATTTCATCTTGGTCGATACCGACGCGGTGTGCGCCGCGATCAAAGACGTGTTCCAGGACACGCGCAGTATCCTGGAGCCGGCAGGCGCTTTGGGGGTCGCGGGCGTCAAGCAGTACATCGCGCAGCACAGCGCGCTCGGTCGCACCCTGATTGCCATTACGTGCGGCGCGAACATGAACTTCGACCGGCTGCGCTTCGTGGCCGAGCGCGCCGAGTTCGGTGAGCAGCGTGAAGCGCTGTTTGCCGTGACCATTCCGGAGCAACGCGGCAGTTTCCGCCGCCTCTGTGAGCTGCTCGGCCAGCGCTCCATCACCGAATTCAACTATCGCATCTCCGATGCCAGCGTCGCTCACGTATTCGTGGGGCTCAGTACCCGGTCACGTGGCGAGGCTAGGACCATCGCTCGCACGCTCGAAGAGCAAGGCTTCGCGACCTCGGACCTCTCGGATGACGAGCTGGCAAAAGAACACTTGCGGCACATGGTGGGCGGCCGATCACAGCTCGCCGATAGCGAACGGCTGTTCCGCTTCGTATTCCCCGAACGCCCCGGTGCTTTGATGCGGTTCTTGGCCGCGATGCATCCGGTTTGGAATATCAGCTTGTTCCACTATCGGAATCAGGGTTCGGACTACGGGCGGATTTTAGTGGGCATCCAAGTGCCGAGCGCTGATGCGACGGCCTTCCGAGATTTCCTGGAGACGCTCGCCTATCCGTGGATCGAAGAGAGTGAAAATCCCGTATATCGGCTGTTTCTACGCTGATTGTGCGTCAGAGACCCCTACCCGAGAAATTCTTTGCCTTCGGGGAGATCAATCGAGCCCGAGCTCTTCGCGCAGCGCTTCCGCCAGCACCACGAACTCGCTCGACGAATTGTAAACCTGCGCGGCGATGCGCACGAAGCCCGAGGGGTAGCCGGGTAGCGGTACGATCGGCACTTCGATGCCGCGCGCGACGAGCGCGTTGTACAGCGCGTCTGGCGTCGGAACCTTGGGCGTGATTTCGGGGAAGAGCGCGACCGCGAGCGAGCCGAGCAGCGAGTCCGGGCAGGGTGGGGCGGTGCCGAGGGCCTTGCACAGCGTGTCGCGGCCGTTCAAAGCGAGCGCATGGTTGTGGGCGTAGAGGGCGGGAAAGCCGCCTTCGAATAGGCCGCCGAGGAAGGAGAGCGCAGCGGGGATGCTCAAGATCGCGCTGGCATCCAGAGTGCCGGGCCAATCGAACTCCAGCTGGAAGCGCGAGCGATCGGTGCGGGGCGCGGCCCAGCCGTGGCTGATCACCAAGGGGTGGATCGAGGCTTGGCGATCGCGACGAACCCAGAGGAACGCGGCGCCCTTGGGCGCGCAACCCCACTTGTGCAGATTGCCGGTGTAGTAGGCCGCGCCGAGCCGTTCGAGTTCCAGCGGCAGCATGCCGGGGCCGTGCGCGCCGTCGATCAGGGTGTCGATGCCGCGTTCGTGCAGAGTACGGACTAGGCTTTCGATTGGGGTGATCAAGCCGCTCGGGCTCATGATGTGATCCAGTAAGACCAGGCGCGTTCGTTCGCTGACCTGGGCGAGGATGGCTTCCGTGATTTCTTCTCCGGACCCCAAAGGGAAGGGGATTTTCGCGACGCGCACCTGATGCGAGCGTCGCGCGGCCCAATATTGAACGGCATTGCGGCAGGCGGGGTAGGTGTGATCGTTGATCACGATTTCGGCGTCGGGCTCTAGGTCGAGCGCCGCGAGTACGGTATTCACACCGGCTGTTGCGTTGGGGACGAACGCCAAATCATCGGGCCGAACGCCGAGAAACGGGCCGAGCACGGCGCGCGTTTCGTCCAGCAGGCGCTCGAGCTCGCGCAGGAAGAAGTGACAAGGGTTGCGCTCGAGCCGCTCGCGAAATTCGAGTTGCTTGGCCTGCACGAAGAGGGGGCACGCGCCGAACGCGCCATGATTCAGGTAGATCACGTTGGGATCGAGGCTGAAGTGTTGGGCGAGCGGACTCTTGGTGGCGTTGGTCACGGGTAGGCTCCTGCCTTGAACAAGTCGGATAGGTCGTTGGAATTGGCCACGCGGGGCAGTGGCGGTAGCCCCAGGATCAGCTCGACGCTTTTGAGCTGCGAACTGTGCGAATAGCGTTCGGTGCCCGTGTAGTGCGGTTTGACCATGGTGCCGACGGCAATGAACGGCAACTTGGGCGTCGAGCCGCCTTCGTCGAAGGTAATGAAGATCACCGCGTCATGCTGCTCCGCGTAAGCGATCAGCCGCGGAAGCTCCGATTTTAGCCATTTATCGCCGGTACGGATGGGGTTTTCTTCTGGGCAGCCGGGTTGTCCGTGCATGTCGTGGCACTGATCGGGCGTGATGAATACGTAGCTCGCGAGTTCGCCGGCCAAGTCCGCCTGCAAGGCCGAATACGGTTTGTGATGGGCGGCGCAGTACGGCGTGTCTTTGGCGGGCGGGTCGCCGGCGACGTCGCGAAAGAAGACGAACGGATTGTGTTTAGGAACGTAGAAGCCCGAGCTCTTGATCGGACAAGCGCCGGTCTGTTCGTTCATGCCTTCTTGGTAAGTCATCCAAGAGAGCCTGGTGTCGGCGTTCTCGATTTGCTGGACCAGGTGCTGATTGCTGCCCGTGCTGACGCGGGGCGAGGGCGGAGAATCGTCGTCGAAGAGCGCGTCCGAGAATTGGTGCGTGCCCGCTTCCATCCAGATGTAGTGCCCCTCGCTCGGGATCTCGAGCGGCAGCTCGTCGTCGAAATTCTCAGCGTGCGCGTAGGTCTCGACCAGTGAATGAATGTAGGGTGCGTTCACCGGATCGCCGTAGATTTGGTCTGCGTCGTGGTTCTCCATGGCGATCACGATCACGTGCTTGATCTTCGAGCCAGGCGCGCCATGAGCGGGTATTTTTGGAGGCAAATCGGCGGTAGTGGCCGGGGCGCGCGGGGCACCCGCGGCACTCGCGCCCGCTTTGGACGGCGACGAGATGAGCGGCGCGCTGCGTTCGGAGCCGCCAGGCTCGGGGTTCACCCGACTACACGCAACGCTCAGCAACACACCAGCGAGCCAGCGCGGCATTTCAGGACGCGCTCAGCGCGAGCTCGAGCAGCGCGCTCAGTTCGCTTTCACCGAGTGGGACCGGGTTCGTCTTCAAGCTGCCGCTGGGGCTCCTGATCACGCGCTCGATGTCGATCGTGGCATAGCTCGCAAGCGAGGGAAGCTCGAGCGCCACGCGCAGATCGCCGAGCATGCGCATGGCATCGCTCGCACCGTTCACGCCAAGCAGCTGCCACAGCTCGATGAAGCGCGCGCTCGCAACGGGTGAGCCGTGCGCCGCGACGGCGTTGATTGCGAGTGTTGCGGGTAACAAGCAGGCGAGCCCTGCCCCGTGCGGGATGTTGGGATACAAGCCGCCGAGCGGCGCGATCAAGCCGTGCGCAGCACCCAGGCCGGCATTGGCGAGGCAGATCCCGCCGAGCGTGGATGCAATGGCCAGGTCGTACGCGTCGACGTCGCTCGCCGTGCCACCGGCTAGGCTGTGAAGGGCGCGAATGGCGCGCAAAATGCCGTCCTTGGCCAGGACGTCCGTGAACGGTGAGGCGTTGCTCGAGCAAAATGCTTCGATCAAGTGCGTCAGCGCGTCGAAGCCGGTGCCCGCGCGCACGCCGCGCGGCGCTCGTCCAGAGAGCGTCGGATCGATGAAGGCGCTGTGCGGAAACAGCAGCTCGGAGCGCATGCTGCGTTTGACCTGTAAGTCCGCGACTTGCAGCACGGCGTTCTTGGTTACCTCGGAGCCGGTGCCGGCGGTCGTAGGCACGCACAGCACCGGCAGCGGCGCGGCGGCGATTGGCTTCGGCCCTGCGCCGGGCAGACCCTCGAGATAATCACGCGCGGAGCCGGGATTGCTGGCGAGCGCGGCGGCAGCCTTGGCTACGTCCAGAGTGCTGCCACCGCCAATGCCGAGCACCGCCGAGGCACCGCTCGAGCGCGCGAGCGCCGCCGCCTGATCGGCCAGCTCGACATCTGGCTCGCGCGGCACGACGAAACGAGAAAGTTGCAGCCCGAGCCGCGCGGCCTCGGCTTCCAAGAGCGGCTGCAGCCCGAGCCGCGTGAGCGAGGCCGCGCCGCTGACGAGCAAGATTCGCTCGCCGAACGGGCGTGCTTCGGCGAGGGCCTTCAGCCACACGCCCGGGCCGACGACGACCCGCGTGCGATGCGAAAACTCGAACCCGCTGGGCGCGGGGCTCATTGCCAGGGCTCGGGAAACAGGCTGGTGCACTTTTGCGGCGCGCGCGGCTCTGCCATCATCGGGGCTACGGCATCTTTCCAGATGCCGTAGTGCGGGGTCTGCTGATGCGCCGTGAAGCCGCTCTCGCTCGTGTAGACCTCGTAGAGCACGAAGCGATTCGGGTCGTCGTTTCGGCGTAGCACGTCGAAACGTAGGTTTTGCGGTTCTTTGCGCGTATTCAGGTGGTTATCGGCGGTGGCCGTGATGAAGGCATCGACGGCTTCCGGCTTCACGTGAACATTCACGACTACGACGTACATGGGGCCCAGGCTAGCTTCCGGGGCCTCGGGCCACACCACAAAAAAGAACCGGGGAGGGCCGTTTGGCTCTCCCCGGTTCTGCCGCGGCGCTCCTCTCGCGATGCCTCAGTGCGAGGAGGCTTCGGCCGCCGCGGCGCCTTCCCGTTCGCCTTCGGGGCTGGTGGCGATGCGCATGCCGTAGAACGAGCGCCAGACGAAGAACATCATGCCCAGCGAGAACAGCACGGCCAAGATGGCGCTGGTCTGGCGATCCAACTGAATCGCGAGCTCCACCGCGAGCAGGCCGAACAGGGTGGTGAACTTGATGATCGGGTTCATGGCCACCGACGACGTATCCTTGAAAGGATCGCCCACGGTGTCGCCGACGACGGCTGCACTGTGCAGGTCGGTACCGCGTTCCTTGAGCTCGACTTCGACGATCTTCTTGGCGTTGTCCCAAGCGCCGCCCGCGTTCGCCAGGAACAAGGCCTGGAACAAACCGAACAAGGCCAGCGAGATCAGGTAGCCGATGAACAGGAACGGATCCATGCAGGCGAAGGCCAGCGTGGCGCAGAACACGGTCATGAAGATGTTGACCATGCCGCGCTGCGCGTAGCGGGTACAAATCTCCACGACCTTCTTGCTGTCCTCGATCGACGCCTTTTCCATGCTGTCGATCTTCATGTTCTTCTTGATGAATTCGACCGCCTGGTAAGAGCCGGCGACGACCGCTTGGATGGACGCGCCGGTGAACCAGAAGATGATACCGCCACCCGAGATCAACCCGAGCAAGAACGGCGCGTGGAGGATGCTGAGCTTCTCGACGTTCGCCGTGAGGCCTTCGGTGAGCAGCACTACGATCGAGAAGATCATGGTCGTGGCGCCCACCACTGCGGTGCCGATCAGCACGGGCTTGGCCGTGGCCTTGAAGGTGTTTCCGGCGCCGTCGTTCTCTTCCAGCAGCTCTTTGGCGCGCTCGAAATCGACCTTGAAGCCGTGCTCCTGCTCGATCTCGGCCGACACTCCTTTGATCTCGGTGATCAGCGAGAGCTCGAACACCGATTGCGCGTTGTCCGTGACCGGCCCGTACGAGTCGACCGCGATCGTCACCGGGCCCATGCCCAAGAAGCCGAACGCGACCAAGCCGAAAGCGAACACGGCCGGAGCGAGCATCAGCTCTTCCAGCCCCATCATGCTGAAGTAGTACGCGCCGCCCATCAGCGCGGTGAGCACGATGCCCATCCAGTAGGCGCTGTAGTTACCCGCGACCAGCCCGGACAGCACGTTGAGCGAAGCGCCGCCTTCGCGCGACGAAGTGACGACTTCCTTCACGTGCGACGATTCAGTCGAGGTGAAGACTTTGATCAACTCGGGGATGATCGCGCCGGCCAGCGTGCCGCAGCTGATGATCAGCGACAGCACCCACCACAGGTTGCCGTCTGCACCCAGGTCACCGAGCACCTCGAACGAGACCAAGAACGTGAGGCCGACCGACAAGAACGAGGTCAACCAAACCAACCAGGTCAGCGGGTGCTCGAAGTTGATCTTCTTCTTGTCGCCGATCAGCGTCTTCTGGATCAGCTCGTTGATGAAGTAGGAGACCACGCTCGCTACGACCATCATGATGCGCATGGCGAAGATCCAAACCAGGAGCAAAACCTGAGTTTGGGCGTCGTGCACGGCGAGCAGGATGAACGAGATCAGCGCAACGCCCGTGACACCGTAGGTCTCGAAGCCGTCGGCGCTGGGGCCGACCGAGTCACCGGCGTTGTCGCCCGTGCAGTCCGCGATCACACCAGGATTGCGCGCGTCGTCTTCTTTCACCTTGAACACGATCTTCATCAGATCGGAGCCGATGTCGGCGATCTTGGTGAAGATGCCGCCCGCGATGCGCAGGGCCGAAGCGCCCAAAGACTCGCCAATCGCGAAACCGATGAAGCACGGACCGGCGTAGTCACCGGGCACGAACAGCAGAATCATCAGCATCAACAACAGCTCGACGCTGATCAGCAGCATGCCGATGCTCATGCCGGATTTGAGCGGGATCGCGTACACGTCGTACGGCTTGCCGCGGAGGCTGGCAAATGCCGTGCGTGAGTTGGCGTAGGTGTTGATTCGGATACCGAACCAAGCCACGCCGTAGCTGCCCAAAATGCCGATTACGCTAAAACCCAGCACCACGGCGACCTTGATGGCCGGCATATGCTGCAAAACACCGAAGTAGAGGACGATGATCGCGCCGATCAACACCTCCAACATCATGATGAACTTGCCCTGTGTGATCAGGTAAGTCTTGCAGGTTTCCCAGATGATCTGCGAGACCTCCGCCATCGACTTGTGCGTGGGCAGGTTTTTGACCTGCAGCAGGGTGACGACGCCGAACACCAAGCCGAGCGCAGCAACGATCATTCCGAGTTGGAGCAGGGAGCTGCCGCTCATGCCCAACACCTCGACGCTGCTCAGGTCGGGGAGTACGAGATCCGCTTCACCACCGTGGTGGGGCTGTGCGGCTGCTGCCAGCCGCGGGGTAAACGACAAGGCCAAGCCGCATAGGCTGGCCACCAAAAACGCAACAGACGCTCCGAGTCGACGGTGCAAGGGCTGGCTCCTCAGTTCGGGCGAGTATCCCCTCTGGATCTCGCAACGACGCTGCACAGTTAGCGCAGCGCGAAAGCGGCTACTAGCATGCGTATCGAGCTCCGCTCAAGGCAGCGAATTGTCGCCCTAGTGCAAGACAAGCAAACACCGGTATTCGGCTAGCGAGTATCGCCATATGGCTGCAGGATTCGCCCTGTAGAGACTCGGATTTCGAAGTCGGGTCAAGGGCTTAGGCTCGGTACGCCGAATTGCCTCGATCGCTGGCACGCGCTCTGCACCCGGCCTAGGGGCCGCGATTCGGGTCGATTCAGGGCACCTGGTCGAGCACGAGATCGGCGCCGGTCACGGTCACTCGATAGCTGCCCGTCCAAGTGCCCGCGGCGGAAAGCTCGATGCGGTTGTCGCCCTCGAGCAACTCGCTGAGCTCGAGATCGATCGCTTGGTTGAGCAGGCCCGCGCTCGCGCCCGCGCCACCGAGCTCTGGGAAGTAGTCGGTGAACGCGTTGACTTCGACTTCCGAGACGTTGCGGTCGTGCCAGTCTCCACCATTCACGCGCACGCGCAACACGAAGTGCGTCGGCGGAAACATCACGCCATTCCACTCGAACCAAGGATAGTCGGCAGCGATGATCAAACGCGCACGCTTTGCTTGCCCGATTTCTACGGACTTGAAGTCGAGCGACACTGGGGGCGTTTCTTCGCCGACGTTCGGCACCGCGTAGCCGACGTTGCGCCCTTCGCCTTCGTAGCTACAGGCGCTTTCTGCGCACGCCACGCGCCCCGCGTTATCTGGGAATTTCGGGATCACGTCGCCTGTCCACTGGCAGCTGTCGCCGCCCAACTTGCAGCCTGAGAGACCGCTATACGGCGTCAGGGAGTCCGGCGCGCTGTAGTCCTTGTAGCCGGTTACCGCGGGGCCGTCGAAGCCGATGTTGTCCCAGCGCACGCTAGCGGCTGAGCCGAGCCAGTACTTGAGCGTCGCGTGGTTGCGCAGCGCCAAACTGACGTAACCGCGGGTAAACGGTAGGTCGAGAGCCCCCTCCCAGAGCAAATGCAGATTCGGAAAGTCGACGCCATCGGCGGAGGCGTCAGACGTCCAAACTTCGACGTGCTTCTGAGTCAGGTAAACTTCGACGTGGTTGAGCGACTCCGGAGCGGTCAACGCATGTGCGATATCGCAGTCGAACGAGGGCACTTGCGAGGTCTGCACGTAGTCCCTGAACGTGTAAACGATCGCTTCCAAGCTGTGCGGCGTGTTGCACCAGCCCGTGCCGAACTCGATCTCGATGCCGTTGCGCGGTCCGGAGCCGCGTTCCTGCCAGTCGAAACTGGGCGCTGGCGAAGGATCTTCGGAGATTACCAGCGCCGGCCAACCGCCGAGGCCGTTGTTGCTCAGATCCATGTCGAGCTTGATCGTGCCCGTGCGGCCCGCGAAGTCGAACGGCTGACGAATACGGTAGGTGTTCAGCCCGTAGTTTTGCGCAGCGGCGGTCGCCAGGACGTGGCGGCTGGGAATGGTCGCGATCGGATCACAAATCAGCACGTCCGAGTCCGGCAATACGCGGGTGTTGGAGAGATCGGCGCGGCACTGACCAATCAGCGCGGGTCCGATGCGCATCACGTCGTTCTCGTAGGCTGCGTTTTGGGGCAAGCCGCGCACGACGCTCCAATTCGCCGCTGCGAGTTCTCCGGCGCGGCTACTCGGCGCCGGACCCCGTTCGAAGTCGTCACAAAATGCGGGTGCGTCGAAGCCGCAGTTGCCCGGCTTGGGGACGTAGTCGGTCGGCACTTCAGGGCGTTCGAACGGGACCTCGGGTGCGTTGCCCGCGCGCCCCGCGCTGCTCGGATCGGGAGTCGAGCCCGTGGCGTTGCCGCTGCCGCACGCGATCGAGCAAAGCCCGACCGCGATCACCTGCCAATGGCTCATTCGCGCCTTCATTTCGACTCTTCGCGGCCTGGAGTGCGCAGCGTGAGTTCGGGGCCAGGCCCATTCAAAGTTCCCAAAAATGCGACAAGAGCGGCCTTTTGTTGCTCATCTAGACCGAGCGCGTCGATCTCGCTCGTGCCCGGATAGTGGCCTGCGCCGTCACCGCCGCGATCGAAGAAATCCACCACTTGGGCCAGGCTGCGGAGCTGTGCGGTGTGCATGAAGCTCGGGTGTGTTTCCGTGCAGCGCAGACCGGGTGTGCGAAATGCGCCTTCCAGTTCTGACCCCGGCGAGCTCGGCAATTGCCGACGGTCGCCATCGCTCAGCGGGCCAGCGCTGCTGGTTGGGTCTTTCAATGCATCCGCGATGCCCGGCGCGGCGCCACGGTCGTCCGTGTCTTGGATGGCCACCGCGACGATGGCGGGGCTCAAGCCCACGTTGTGAAAAGCATCGTCGGTCAAGCGCGGACCCGCATGACACTTCACGCATCCTGCTTGGCCGATGAACAAGAGTGCGCCGCGTTGCTCGCTGGGGGTCAGAGCGGTCGCGTCGCCATCCAGCCAGGTGTCGAAGCGACTCGCCCCGCAGCGCAACTGGCGGATATATGCTTCGAGGGCTTTGCCCGCGTTGGCAGCAACCACGCTCACGAGTAACTGGTCGCTAGCCGTCATGCCGTCGTAGTCCGCGCTATCCCCGGGCAGCCCACGGCACACGAATCGTGAGCCTTTGCTCGTGTTGACCTCCACGCAGCCGGCGCTGTCCGCATCGAGTTCGGGGAAGCGCGCAGTGTCGGAAAGTGGCGGTAGTGGGCCAAATACGGCTTCATACTCGGCCTGGTAGAGCCGCCACATCTGCTCGGCCACGAACAGTCGTCCGGAGTTGAATTCGCGGTTGCTCTCCATCACGCCGAGGGCTTGATTCCAGATCGCGTCGCGCCGGCCGTCCCAGTTGTACAGCGGCGCGTACGCGACATCGAGCAAGCTGGGAGTCTTGCGTAGGGTCCATTGCGCGCCCAACGAGACCTGACCATGTGGACTGCGCGTATCGACGAAGCCAGCGTTGGGCAGATGACAACCCGCGCAGCTCACACGTGCGGACTCGCCCTGCATGCCCAGGGTCGCACTCGTGCCGTCGTTGTCGGTTTCGAGCAAGCGCCCAGAAAGCCGTGTTTCGAAAAACAGCCGCTGCCCGAGCGCGCGCGCACCTGGATCATCGGCGAAGCGATTGCTCGGATCGTCCGCGGGGGGACGCTCGTCGTAGCGTAGCGCGCCGAGTGCCGCGCGCTGCTCCGCCGTGAACGTCGGGGCCGAGTCAGTGGCGCTCGCTTCCGAGGGACCACTGCAGGCGAGCAGCAACGACGCAAGTAGGACGGCGCGCTCAGGTGCCGCCATACCACTTCGTCCCGCAAGGCAGCACGCTCTCGTCCCACTCTGGCGCAGGCATACTCAGATCGATGCCGAAGTCGTCCATGTGACGATCGCTGTGGCACAGGCTGTAGTCGTGCTCGTAGCGATGCCCCGTATCGTCCGGAGTGACCGATTCGTCGATGCCGCAGTGGTAGAGCACCGCGCGGTAGGCAACCGTTACGGCGCTGGCGGGCATGCGCCCTTCGGGCAGCACGGCGCAAGCCGAAGGTTTGCCGTCCATGAAGACGTACACGCGCGAGGTCGAGGCGTAGACGTCCCACTGCACCAAGCGGTCGTAGCCGGCTAGATCTCCCTGTACCGGAACCGGGGTCCAGGCTTGCTTCCATGTCTCCTCGTAGTTTCCGGCGTGGAAGCCGTACACGTTCGCGTGGTCGCACTGTTGGCTCACGCCCCAGCCGCGCGTGTCACAAAATTCGATTTGGGTTTCCTGGTAGCCGCCGAACGGCTGCACCACGATCGTGTGTCCGCCCTCCGCCGGGACGTCGTCTGCGGTGCCGGCCTTCATGTCCTTGCCGGCCCATTCGTACGGGAAGTTACCGAGCCGGCTGTGGACCGGGACGTCGTCTATGTAGCCTGCGTCGGGTACCGGATCTTCCTTGAGCGGCACGTCGGTAATCATGATTTGCGGATAGCGGCGGTTGGTCGACGGGATGTCGGAAGCCATGCGCACGTGCAAGAACTTGTCCGCGCTCAGCTTGGTTGGCACGTTGCGCGGCGTGATGCTCACGTTGCAGCTCGAACCGCCGTCCGCCATGCCCAGCACGAATTGCCCCAAAAGCGGGCCGAACGTGAAGTTGTCGGTACAACCGCTGGTGTCGACCGCCCACTGCGAGTTGCGGTAGATGAAGGCGTTGTTGTCTCTCCATTTGGTGAACGGCTGCCACTCTGCGCCTGCGTCGAACGTGGCCAAGAAGTCCATCTTCGGAGCTGCTTCGGGAGTTACGTCCACGTAGGCGCGTGCGACCGGCTTCGGGCGGTTCGTGGCTTGGTGCTGACCGTTGATGAATACCTCGCCGGAAGAGAGCCGCGCTTCGTCCAAGGTGATCGAGGGCTCGTTGAAGGGTTGCATGCTGGTGCGGTCGATATCCGCGTCCGCGTGCGTCGCCGCGATGTAGCCACCGGCGAAGGGGCAACCGGCGTCCAATGCTTCGATCACGAAGCGCGTCTTTTCGGTCAGCCCAGGCCAGCTCAACGACCAGACTGGTCGAACCCCCTGATGAAGGACTTGATCGAATCGTGCTTCGCCCGCGGCGAGGACGTCGAAGCTGCCAGGGTAGGTCACGCGGTGCAGCGCTACGCTGCCCGGCTCCTCGGTATCTAGGATTTGGAACCGAGGCCCTAGGTCCTCGATCTCCGCTGCTGGCTGCGCGGCTCGCGCGTCGTGCTCCGGGCCATCGCTGAAGAAGAAAACGACGTTGTCGCCCTGCCAGTCTGCGCCGTGCGCGTAGTGAATGCGATACACGGTTTTGGTCGCGGATTTCGCGGTGTAAAAGGCGATGCCGTCGTCGCGCCAGCCTTTTTCGAGCAGCTCCGTGCGCCGCGCGGCGTCGCTGACGTACTCGGCGCTGTTGGCTTCGGAGTACAGGGGAACCACCCAGTCCGCGTTGCGGAAGCCGCCCGCGCCGTTGGGATCGGCGATGCGATACACCGGCACGCGGTCCGCCGCGGGAGTCAGGAAGACGAAGCCGAGCGTGGCCTCGGCTTCGTTGCGCACATAGTTGTGACGAGCATTGTCACAGCCGGTGATCGAGCAATCGAAGCCGTTTGCAACGTCTGCTTCGCGAGCTTGAAAGATGCGATCCCCCGCGCAGCGATAGATGCCATTCTTGACGCCGACTTCGCCATTGCTCCCAATCAGCCAATCCGAGGCAGTCGGTTCCGGATAGATGCGATAGTCGAGCGCGCCGGCGATCGGCTCGAACTCGATCCGCGCGGTGTCGCCGTGGGTGGTCACGCGAACGTTCTGAATCGTGGGCAGCTCGGGTACGCAGGATTGTCCCGCGCTGCACGGCTTGCGACAGGCGCCGCCGCTGCAGGACAGGCCGTCGCCACAGGCTTGGCCATCGCATTCGGAGTCCAGACAATCCACGTAGCCGTCGCAATCGTCGTCCACGCCGCCAGAACAGCTGCTCTCGCTGGCCGCCTGCGCGTTGCACATCGGCCCTGCAGGAGGCTTCGTAGCGGTCTTGGGGCCGTCGTCGTTCTTTGCTTGCCCGGAGCCACACGCGAGTAGCGCGAAACTCAATATCCAAGCCGGTTTGGTCATCGTCTGGCTCCTTGGTCGCGAACCGGATGGCCTGGGTCCGCATTGCTGATGCGCCCTACTCCGCCACGCGAAGACTCAAGGTATGCTCAGCAGTCTAGCCAAAACAAGGCACTGCCAGACCCACATTGGCACTCGGGGCGCGACTCCTCGGGGCTCTGGCCACCGAATTTTTCGGCAGCCCCGGGCCCCGCCACCCCAACTGCAGCGCGCGACGCAGACTCAGAGTTCGATTTGCGCGCCGATTTCCATCACGCGATCGGGCGGGATGTTGAAGAACTTGGTCGCGGAGAGTGCATTGCGGGACATGAACGAAAAGAGATTCACGCGCCAACGAGCCATCCCTGGGCGCTTCGTGACCACCAAGTTTTCGCGGCCGAGGAAGAACGTGGTGTGTTCGACGGTGTGAATCAGACCCGCGTCGATCAGCAGCGAGGGCGCGTCCGGCTGCTCCATGAAACCGTAGCGCCCGACCACGCGACAGAAACCGTGGTCGAGCTTTTCCAGCTTGAAACGCTCTTCTTCGGAGATACGCGCGGTATCGTCGGTGATGATCGTGAGCAGCACGATATTCTGGTGCAGCACGCGGTTGTGCAGGAAATTGTGCAGCAACGCGGGCGGCGTGCCGTCACCAGTGCCAGTCATGAACACCGCTGTCCCTGGAACGCGCGCCGGGCGCTCGACCGCGAGTACGTCGTAGAAATCGCCCAGCGGCAGCAGCTGTTCGCGAAAGCGTTCGGAGAGAATTTCTCGCCCGCGCTTCCAAGTGACCATGATCGTGAAGATGACGGCGCCGATGGCGAGCGGAACCCAACCGCCGTGCTCGATCTTCGACACGTTCGCGCTGACGAAGAACGCCTCTGGAATCAAGAACACGAGCGTCACGGGGATCGCCTTGTGGTAGCCCCAGCCCCAGCCGTAGCGCACCAGGAAGAAGGCCAAGATCGTAGTGATGATCATCGTCAGCGTGACGGCGATGCCGTACGCAGCCGCCAAGGCGGTCGATGACTTGAAGCCGAGCACGAGGCCGATGGCGGCAAACATCAGCACGTAGTTCACGCTCGGAATGTAGATTTGACCGCGCTCGTGGGCCGAGGTGTGACGGATCGAAAAGCGCGGCAAGAAGCCGAGCATGGTCGCTTGGCTGGTCAGCGAGTACACCCCTGAAATCAAGGCCTGCGAAGCGATCACGGTGGCACAGGTGGAGAGCAGCACTACTGGATAGAGTGCGAAGCTCGGCACCATGCGAAAGAAGGGATTTTCAATCGCTTCCGGGTGCAGGATGAGCAGCGCGCCTTGCCCGAAATAGTTCATGAGCAGCGCGGGAAAGACCACCGCAAACCAGGCCAGACGAATTGGCCTGCGACCGAAATGGCCCAGATCTGCGTACAGCGCCTCGCCCCCGGTAACCGCCAAGAACACACCGCCCAGGACGAGTAGCCCACGCTCCCCGTGCTGAGCCAAGAACATCACGCCGTGGCTCGGGCTGATCGCGGAGAGCACCGCCGGATAGTGGATGATGTGCCCCACTCCCAGTGCAGCGATGGTTGCGAACCACAAGAACGTGATTGGTCCGAACACCGCGCCGATCCCGCCCGTGCCGCGCTTCTGCACGATGAACAAGCCGACTAGAATCACGATCGTGATCGGCACGACCAAGTGCTCGAGATGCGGCGCTGCAATCTCGAGACCCTCCACGGCGCTCAGCACCGAGATGGCGGGGGTGATCATGCCGTCGCCGTAGAGCAGGGCCGAGCCGAATACGCCCAAGAAGATCAGCGGCAAGTAGGCGCGAGATTTGCGCAGATTCGAGCTGGAGAGCGCCATCAGGGCCAAGATCCCGCCTTCACCCTTGTTGTCGGCTCGCAGCACGTAAGCGATGTACTTGAGCGAGACCATGATGATCAGCGACCACGAGATCAGAGACAGCACGCCGAGGATGTTCTCGTGCGTCGTCTCCATCCCGCCCGCGAAGCACTCACGCATCGAGTACAAGGGACTGGTCCCGATGTCGCCGTAGACGACGCCGAGCGCGCCGAACGCGAGCTTGACCAGGTAGCGATTGCCGCCGCCGTGTCCGTGTCCGTGTCCGTGGCTGTCAGTGGCGGGGATGGCGTTGTTCGGGCGCGAAGGGGCGGCGACAGGCGGGGCAGTCACAGGTTCGGACATCGACTTGGCGCACGCTACCGCAGATTGCGGTCGCGTGCTTCGATCTAGCCGCGCAGCCAAAACACCGTGAACGCATCGCCGCCTTCGTCCGGTTCCGCAGCTCTCGAGTGTTCAACGTAGGCGGAAGCTCGCAGGTGCTCGCGGACGCCCGACTTGAGCGCGCCGGTTCCATGGCCATGAAGCACGAAACCTGCTACTTCGTTAATGCCTAATAAACGGTCGATGAAGCCATCCACCCGAGTCAGCGCTTCCTCGAAGCGTTGGCCGCGCAGATCGAGCGTCGTGGCTTCGGTTCGTTGGGCAGTGAACGCAAGTTTCGGCCCCGTTGCCGTTTTGTATTTCGCCTTCGCTTGAGCGCTCTTCTTCGGTTGGTCTCGATTCGCGACACCGCTCAGCTCTCGGATCGGTACGAGTAGTTTCATCGCGCCGATCATCAGCCGTACTTGGTCTCGCGCACACAGCTCGATGATTTGCCCGGTCGTTCCGAGCGCTCGATGCCTGACGGTTTGCCCGACGCGCAACTCGTTCGCGGAGAGCTCGAGCAGCTCGGCTCGGGGCGCGCTCGAGCCCAAGGCTTCGAACTCTCCACCGAGCGCGACGCGCGCTGCGACCTGACTCACTCCGCGTTCGAGTTCGCGCAGCGCGCCCGTCTCTGCGCCGGTCGTGCGAATGCGGGCGCGCACGTCATCCAGCTCTTTTCGGGCGCTGCGCACGGCCACGCGCAAATCACGCACGTCGCGATCGACTTCGCGCGCGGCCTGTTCGCGAAACGCGTGGCGCTCGGCTTCGAGTGTTTCGCGTAGCTCACGTGCCTCTTGGCGATCGCGCTCGGCCTCCTGCCGCACGACGACGAGTTCGGCCTGCTCGCGCGACAACGCGCGCAGGGCGGCTTCGCGATCGAGTGCCTGGGTCGGCAGCAGCGCTTTCGCCCGCGCGATCACCGGCGCGGGCAGGCCGTGGCGCAACGCGACCGCGAGCGCGCTCGACGGGCCAGGGACCCCCAAATGAAGCCGAAAGGTCGGAGCCATGTGCTCGAAATCGAAGCCGACCGAGGCGTTCTCGAAGCGTTCGTTTTGCGTCGCCAACTCTTTCAGACGCTCATAGTGCGTCGTGACGCCGACCGCGGCGCCGCGCAGGGTGAGCGCTTCGAGCACGGCGGCCGCCAAGGCCGCTCCTTCTTCGGGATCGGTGCCCGCCGCGATTTCGTCGAGCAAGACCAAGCAGCTCGGACTCGCGCACTCCAAAATGGAGCACAGGTTGACGATGTGCGCGCTGAATGTGGACAGCGAGCGCACGATTGATTGTTCATCGCCGATGTCGCACAGTACGCGATCGAACCAGCCCACTACCGAGCCCGTGCGCGCGGGCACGGGCAGCCCGCTTCGCACCATCCAGGCGATTAGTCCCGCGGTCTTCAGTGCGACGGTTTTGCCGCCCGCGTTGGGGCCCGAGATGATCAACGCTTGGCCGGCGCGGAGCACGATGTCGTTCGGTACGACGTCGATCCCCGTGAGCAGGAGCAGCGGGTGGCGCGCTTCGTGAAGCTCGAGCGTTGCTTCATCTTCCAGCGTCAACACGACCGAGTTCGTCTCGTCGGCCCAGCGCGTGCCGGCGCTGCACAGATCGGCGGCCACACAGGCAAAAAAGGCCTCTTCGCACGCGTCGTGGAGAGTCTTCACTTCGCTCGAGAGATCGACCAGCACCCGCGCCTCTTCACGCGCGGCTTCCGCTTCCGCGAGGCGTAGCCGATTGCCGACTTCGGTCAGTTCACGCGGCTCGACGAACAGCGTGCTGCCCGAAGCGCTCGAACCGTGCACGATACCGTCGACGCGGAGATGGGCATCGGCGCGAACCGGCAACACGAAGCGACCCTCGCGCTCGGTGTAGTACTGGCCTTGCAACAAGTCCGCGAACCGGCCGAGCAATTGTCCCAGGCGACGCTTCAGCTCACTCTGCGCGTCACGCACTTTGCTGCGCGCGCGGGATAGCTCGGGCGAAGCGCGATCGGCGACCGAGCCGCCCTCGTCGATGCAAACCGCGAGGCGTTCGCGCAGGCGGTCGAGGCTCGGCTCACTGCTGAGCGCAGCGGCCAAGTGCGGCGCGACGGGCTGGTGCGTCTTGGCGTACGTGCGCAGATCGCGAGCCAGCGTGAGCACACCAATCAGCGCCCAAAGTTCCTGGCCGCTGGCCACGCCGTCGGTGCGCACGCGTTCGAACAGCTCGCTCAGCTCGGCGAATTCGCGCACGGGCAGGGGATGCCCGGCGTTGAACAGCTCGAGCGCGTCGTGCATACGCCGCAATCGCGAGCGGGCCTCGTCCCGGGTGTCGGCCGGAAGTAGCGCGCGCACGTAGGCAGAGGCCGCGCGACTCGTGCAGCGGCCTGCGATGCGATCGAGTAGCAACGGCCACTCCAAGGCCGTTCGTGCGTGCTGCTCCTGGGCTGCGAGGCTGGTCACGCGGCGCTTATTAGCAGAACTGACCCGTTCTGCGAGTTGCGGCCCGGATCAACTCGCCAGCGCGGCTCGGTCTTGGCTGGCGCCGGACGCCTGTTCGCTCGTGTGAGAAGTAAGCGTAATGCCCCCCATCTTTGCCGCTTTGGCCATCGATTCCGCGAGAAGGAGCAGGTTGTGGCTGGCGCGGCGGCCGTGCCGTTCGTCGACGGTCAGCGCGAAGTGGCCGCCCCCCGCCGCCCGCAGGCGAGACAGCAGGCCGTGGGCGAGGATCGAACGCGCCGCGACCGAGTCGCCTTCACAGCGACCGTTCGAGACGAAGACGATGCCATTCAGTTGCCAGCCTTTGCCCTCCAAGCGCGTGACCCGGCTAGCCACTTGAGTAATGAGCGAGCTCGGGGCGCCCTCGTAGTGCTGGGCGACCACGGCCATATCGCCGGAATGACTCGGGTCGAGCCAGCGGGGCCAGCTCGCGCCGAATTCGATCACGACCAGTGTGGCTTTGCGGCTTCTCATGGCGAACCTCCAGGGTGCGCTCCGTGATAGAGCGCGCTCGTCGGCTGGGCCAAGAATCGAGCGAACGCTGGGCCGTAGGGAGCTTCGAAAGAGGTCCTGCAAATAGTCGCAGGACGGCCATTCAGCCCTCTTGGGACTTCTTTTTGGCGGCAGCCTTGGGGGCGGTCTTCTTGGGCGGGCGGAGCGGCCCTTTTTCGCCGTCTGCACCGGCGGCCGCGGTGGCGGACAAGCTCTTCTTGAGCGCCTCGAACAGGTCGATGATCTGCGCTTTGGGGGCTTCGGGCGCAACCGTGATCTCCTTGCCCTCGACCTTTTGCTGAACCGCCGCTTCCACGCGCTCGCTGTACGAGTCGCTGTATTTTTCGGGGTCGAAGCTGTCGCTCGACAATTGCTCGATCAATTTTTCCGCCAGATCGTGCTCTTTGTCGCTGAATTTGAAGGTCGCGCCGGTGTCGATTTCATCGAAGGCGCGCACCTCGGTCGCATAATACAGCTGGTGGAGCACGATGCCGTCCTTGCCGTACGGTCGAATCAGCACCAGCTGTTCTTTGCCTCGGCTCGCCCAGCGGCCGACGGCGACGCGCTCTTTCTTGCTCATCGATTCGGACAGCAGGCGGTAGGCCTTATCACCGCCTTTGTCCGGTCCGAGGTAATAGGTCTTCTCCACGGAAACGAAGTCGACGCTCGAGATGGGTACGAATTCAGCGATGTCGATGCTGTTGCTGCGCTCGGCTTCCATCGCTTTCAGTTCTTCGTCACTGAAAGTCACGTATTGGCCGCGCGCATACTCGTAGCCCTTCATCATGTCCGTGCGTTCCACGACCTCGTTGTTGTCCGTGGGGCAGATGTATTGCTGCTTCACGCGGCCACCACACTTCTTGTGAAGCATGTTGAAACTTGCCTGCTCGGAAGACGCCGCCGTGTAAAATTTGACGGGGATCGAGACCAAACCGAACGAGATCGTGCCTGATGAGGTAGCGCGCGCAGCCATGTCCGACATGCTAACGCGCGGCTCGCCGGTTTGAGAAAATCTTAGGCAAATCAGGGCCAAACCCTGAACACCGGCACAGCCAAGTGCCGCCGCAGATGGCCTCGCACGGCCGGTTCTATCGGGAATGCCGCCTCGGCGCGGCAGGGACCTGATCAGAGGGACGTCGGCCCGACGCAGCCATGGCTCGAAGGGGGAGCGACGTGGCAGGGTTGCTCGGGCGGGTGTGGCAGGCCTCGGGTCACGACTCGCTTGGCTACTGCTCGAGGCACGACGCGCGCGGGCTCGCTCGGCGTGAGCGCGATGTCTCACGCAGGTGCCGCACGACGCCCGCTCGACTCCGCATTGCTCAGCGTCGGGGCGCTTCTCTGCAACACTTCGACACGGTCACAGTCGGTAACTGTTTTCGGCTCGATCAACGTGCGCGACGGAGCGTGCATGTATTTGGATTTTTGTGTTCTCCAAGCGTTGCGGTCGGTGCATTCTGAGTCGAGTGCGAATGCCCCTCGAGTATTGACGGGCGCTCGGCGCGTGGTGCGTCGACAGGGAAAACGTGTGTTTGCAGCAATCGAAGATAGCTTGCACTTCGAAGGCGAGTGAGTTGCCGTGAGGGCACCGACGCTCCGCGTTCAGCTCCTGGCCAGCCCAAGGGAATTGTCTGCCGTTGCTCGCGAGTGTGACGAGCTTGCGCTCTCGATGTGTCCGCGGCTGCCCTTTGCCACCAGCACTTGGCTCGAGCTCTGGTGGCGACACTACCGGGAGCAACGGTTCTTCGTGCGCGATCGGTTCTACGTGCATGCGCTGCGCGACGATGCGGGCAGGTTGCGCGCAGTTGCGCCGCTGATGCTCACCGAGCGGCCCGGTACCGGACCGATGCGCGCGCGAACATTGGCCTTTTTCGGTGCTGACAAGAACATCACCGAGCTGCGCGGCCTGATCTGCGCCCCGGAGCTGGAGGGCGCTGTCGTGAGGTCGCTGCTGGCTCACGTCAACCGCCATGCCGAGCAATGGGACTGGTTCACCTGGAACGGCATTCGCCGGGGCAGCGATGCGCATCAAACGCTCGACGCGGACCCGAACTACCATTGGTCGCGCGAGACCACGGACTATGTCTTGAGCTTTCCGCGCAGCTGGGAAGAGTTCCGCTCCAGCAGGTCGCGCAACATCAAAGAGTCCTTGCGCAAGTGTTACAACTCGCTCAAGCGCGACGGTCACGATTTTCGCTTTCGGGTGGTGAGCGGCCCTGCTCAGTTGCCCGCGGCTCTGGCGCGCTTCGTCGCGCTCCACCAGCTCCGCGCCGACGCGTCGGAGCTGGTCCCGCACGCCAATGTTTTCGCCGAGCACCGCGCCCGTGATTTGATGTACGACATCGCCGCTTTGCCCAGCGAGGCATTGTCGATGCGCATCTTTCAGTTGGAGATCGGCGGGCAAGTGGTGGCCGCCCGAATGGGTTTCGTGCTCGACGACGAGCTGTATCTGTACTTCTCCGGCTTCGAACCCGCTTGGGGCAAGTACAGCGTAATGACCACGACCGTCGCGGAAACGTTCAAGTGGGCCATCGAAAACGGGATTCAGCGCGTGAATCTGTCGCCCGGTACCGACGTTTCCAAGACACGCTGGGGCGCGACACCGATCGTGATGCACAATGGCGTCCTCGTCTCCCCAGATCGCCGCGGTCAGCTGGTGTTTCGTGCCTTGACCGAGTTGAACGAGCGCAGTCGACGAGCGAACATCCTGGGTTCCTTGCTCGCCCGCGCTCGCCGTCTCGGTTGAATCGCTCAACGCTCGAGAGCGAAGCCCGCCGCTTGCCAGTCGGCCTTGCCTTCGACATAGACGCGCACGTCAGAATACCCGAGCTTGGTCAGCGCTTGCGCCGCCTGGTGCGAGTTCAGGCAGGTTGCACTGGCGCAGTACACGACGATCGGGGCATCCTTTTCGGCGAGTAGCTCGGCCGCTAGCTCGCGCGTTCGATCGTGGGGGAACAGCAGCGCGCCGGGCAAATGGCTGTGCCGATAGTACTTCTCCGGTAATGCCTCGAGCAGGGTGAGGGGCGCGCCACTTTCGAGTCTGTTCTTGAGTTCGTCTCGGCTGATGATGTTCATGATTGAGGGTCCTTTCTTTCCTGATGTTCGATGTCTCGGGTCTGCAACGAGGGTTCAGGTGGCGTGACGAGCGGCGGTTCGTGAGCTGATTGCCGTGCGCGAGTCTCGTTCCTCGGCGCGGAGACGACGCCGTGTGACGGTCGCGAGCAAGCTGCGATCGAGCGCGAACGCACCGCCACCGCGCACCAGCAAAGGCAGCGCCAACGCCAGCGCCAGCAGGTGGTATTCGAGCCCTTCTCCGGGCTGATTGCCGAACCAGTTCATGAAGAAGCCGACCTGCAGGTGAGTGGTGAGCACCGCGCCGAGCATGGTTGCTGCGGCGCCAAACGCGGCCAGCCTGGTGCCCAGCCCGAGCAGCAAGCCGAGGGAACCGAAGGCCTCGCTGGCGATGACCAAGAATGCGAGCGCGCTCGGGATGTGCAGCGTACCCGTGAAAAAATTCATCGTTCCGCTGAAGCCATAGCCGCCAAACCAGCCCAGAAGCTTCTGCGCGCCATGCGGCAACATCACGCCGCCGAGCAACAAGCGTTGCACGAGCAAGGTTTTACTGGAGTCTGTTTCCAAAAATCGTTGGAGCATGTGGGGTCCTTTCGCGGCAGCAGTCGCTGCGAGAACGAACATGCCGTCGTTTGTAATAGTGATCCAATCGATGTTTATTATGGCAGATATCGATTACATCGATATCGTGAGCGGCGCAGGTTCCCCCGTGAAGCGCGCCCGTTCCCCGCGTGGCCCCCCAAAAAGATCCGGCCCCTACAGTTTGCGGCACTCCTCGACAATCACCTGCCGAAACCAACGCTGGGCAGGATCGTGCTCGAGTTGCTCGTGCCAGACCTGTCCGATGCGTCCTTTCGGTAGCGGCAAAGGCGGCGCGAACACACGCAAACCCAGCGATTCTGCGAACGTGGTGGCAACGCGTGCGTTGACCGCGGCAACCAGATCCGTCTGTGCGACGAGGGTGGGTACCAGCAAAAAGTGTGAAACGCGCGCACCGATCGTGCGTTTCATATCGCGCGCGGCGAGCGCTCGATCGACGGTGCCGGGGCTATTACCTTGCTGGGAAACGAGCACATGCTTCTGTGCGAGCCAGCTCTTGAGCGTGGGCTTTCGGCCCAGCCCCGGGTGTCCCTTACGAGCAATGCACACATAGTGCTCGTCGAACAGCAGCGTCTCGGCGTGATGCGCGGGCAGCTCGTTGTAAAAACCGATCATCAGATCGACCTCGCCGCTCTGTAAGGACTTCGGGACTTGGTGCAAACCCCAAGGTCGGACCTCCAGGCGGATGCCGGGCGCCTCACGCGCGAGTCGCTTCAAGAGCGGCGGGAGCAAGACGAATTCGACGTAATCGCTGGTGGCCAGCACGAACGCCCGACTCTCCGTGCGCGGCTCGAAGCTGCGCGGGGTGAGCGCGCGGTCGAACAGGCCGAGGCCGCGGCGAATCGGCTCACCTAGCTCGAGCGCGCGGGGCGTGGGTTCGATGCCGCGCGGAGTGCGCCGAAACAGCGGGTCTTCGAAGAGCAAGCGCAGCTGCGCGAGTGAGCTGCTCATGGCCGATTGCGTGACGCCCATTTTTCCGGCGGCGCGCGTGACGTTCCGCTCTTCGAGCAGTGCGTCGAAGGCGGCCAGCAAGTTCAGGTTGACGGCACGGATATCCGCATGGGCCATACTCGAAGGCTACATCATTCGTGGAACTGATGACTCACTTCTCGACGGCCACATCGACCAGGGTCGGTGAGAGCACGCGTTGTGCTTCGCGTGGGTCGAGCGCGATCAAAAAGCCGCGCGCTCCGCCGTTGATGTAGATGGTCGGCGCGTCTAAAATGCTGCGCTCCATGTACACGGGCATGGCGCGGCGCAGGCCGAATGGTGACGTGCCGCCGACCTGATAGCCCGAGTGTCGATCGGCGACGTCCGGACGGCAGGGGCCGACGCTCTTCTTGCCCAGCAGGCGCGCGAGCCCCTTGGCTGATACCTCGCGGTCGCCGTGCATCAACACGCACAGCGGCTGCTTCTGGTCGTCTTCGAAGATCAGGGTCTTGACCACCCAATGCTCGTCGACACCGAGCGCGGCCGAAGAATGCTCGGTGCCTCCGTGCGCCTCCCAAGGGTAGAGCCGTGGCTCGAACGAGACATTGGCGGCTCGCAGCGCGCGAATGGCGAGGGTGACTGGAAATTTGGCGGTGCTCATGCGGGGACCGAGGGGCGTCTGGCGCTGCTCGGGGACGATACATCTGGCGCGCCGAATCGGCTATGCTGAGGCGTGGTGAGCGCTTGAAAAAGCCCGTCAAAACCTCGGCGAGCAGCGGAACCAGCGGTAAGGAGAGCGATGCGCTCACCCGTTATCGCGAGAAGCGCGATCCGCTGAGCACGAACGAGCCCTTCGGCGCAGAGCACAAGCAAAGCACACGCGAAACACGCACCGGGCGCTTCGTGGTTCACCTGCACGACGCGACGCGCCCGCACTACGACCTGCGGCTGCAGATCGGTGGCACGCTGAAAAGCTTCGCCGTCCCGCGCGGTCCGAGCCTGGAGGCGCTCGACAAGAAGCTCGCCGTGTTGACCGAGGATCACCCGCTCGAATACCTGGATTTCGAGGAGGTGATCCCGGACGGCAACTACGGCGCGGGCGCGATGATCGCTTGGGACATCGGTCGCGTTCGTTACTTGGAGACGACGGCGGAGCGCGGGCTCGAGATCGGCAAGCTCGACTTCGAGCTCGACGGCTTCAAATTGCACGGCCGCTTCGCGCTCGTCGCTACCGGCCGCCGCAAAGCGTCGGGGCCGAGCGACAAGAAATCGAACGAGTGGCTGCTGATCAAGAAGCAAGACGCCTTCGCTCATCCGCCCGGGGACGTGCTGATCGAGCAGCCGCACAGCGTGCTTTCTGGGCTCACCATCGTGGATCTGGCGCAGCGTGAGCGGATCGTGAGTGAGCTCGAGGCCGAAGCCGAAGCGCTCGGCGCCGTGCGCGCCCCGCTCGAAGCGAGCACGCTGACGCCCATGCTGTGCGCTCTGACGGGGGCCGAGCTGGTCGACGAGAGCCGCATTTATGAGCTGAAAATCGACGGCGTGCGGATCGTCGCGGACAAGCACGCGCGGGCCGTCGCGCTGCGCTATCGCAATGGGCGCGCGGCCAGCTCGAGTTATCCAGAGATTGCGCGCGCGGTCTCGGCTTTGGCTCCGGAGCGCGTCGTACTCGACGGAGAGGTGGTCGCGTTCGACGCCGAAGGCCGGCCGAGCTTTCAGCGCATCTTGCCGCGCATCCACGCGGAACGCCCGCTCGACGTGCGCTCGGCGATGACCGACGTGCCGGTCAGCTACTTGGTGTTCGATTTGCTGGCCTTGAACGACTGGGATCTGCGCTCGCTGCCGCTCTTATCGCGGAAGGCGTTGCTGATGAAGCTGATTCGCGGCAAGGGCTACGTGCGCGCGCTCGATCACCTCGAAGCCGATGGTCGTCCACTGTTCGAACTGTGTCGCGCGCAGCGGCTGGAAGGCGTGGTGGCCAAACGCGCCGCTTCGCCCTACCGGCCTGGGCCGCGACGCACGGAGGATTGGGTGAAGTTGAAGGCCGAGCGCGACGACGAATTCGTGGTGATCGGCTTCATGCGCGGCAAGGGCAATCGTTCTGCGCTGGGCGCGCTGTGTGTGGCCAGCTACTCGGGCGAGCGGCTGCTTTACCGGGGGCGGGTGGGCAGTGGGCTCGATGTCGCCACCTTGAGCTCGCTCGAGCAGGCATTGGAGGCTCGCCGCGTCGATGCTTTTCCGGCCAGCGGCAAGCCCCCGGAGGACGCGAAGGGCGCGCTTTGGGTGCGCCCCGAGCTGGTCGTCAGCGTGCGCTTCCTGGGCTTCACGGAGGGCGAGGTGCGGCTCCGTGCGCCGGTCTATCGAGGGCTGCGTCCCGACCTCGCACCGGGTGACTGCCGCGCGGCTCCAGCAAGCGAATTGATCGAAGAGCTGCCCATGCCGAGCGCCGCCCCGGCGGTAGCGCCGATCGCGCCGCAGATCGAGAGTGCGCCCAGCAACGCGAAGACGCGCGTGGTCGTCAGCAATCCGAACAAGGTCTTTTGGCCTGACGAAGGCTACACGAAGGGCGATCTATGCGCGTACTACGCGTCCATCGCCGAAGTGATGCTGCCCTTTCTGCACGAGCGACCCGTGGTGCTGGTGCGCTATCCAGATGGCATCGCGGGCAAGCATTTTTACCAATGGAACGTGCCGCCGGGTACGCCAGATTGGATCGAGCGCATCGAGCTGATCGACGAAGAAGAGCCTGGCTCGGTCAAAAAGACGTTGTTCTTGGTGGATAGCGCAGACGCGCTGGTGCACATCGCCAACCTCGGGTGCATCCCGCTGCACGTGCTGGCCGCCCAACGCGGTACGCTCGAGCAATGTGATTTTCTGACCGTGGACTTCGACATCGCCGATCGCCCATTTTCGGACGCGGTGCGCTTGGCCTTGGACTTGCGCGTCATCCTGGATGACGTCGGGCTGGTCGGTTTTCCCAAGACGTCTGGGCAACGGGGGCTGCACGTGCTGGTTCCGCTCGGGCCGGGCGTGAACTTCGACACTGCCAAGCTCTTGGTCGAGCTGCTCGGTCGGCTGATCACCGACAAAAATCCGACGATTGCCACGATGGAGCGCCGCGTGAACCAGCGTGGTTCACGCGTGTACGTCGACACCGGGCAAACCGGCCCTTCGCGCACGATCGTCGCACCGTACTCGGTGCGCTCTCATCCAGGAGCGACGGTTTCGACGCCGATCGGCTGGAACGAGCTGCACGTTGCCCTCGACACCTCGCGTTTCAGCATGCTCACGCTGCCTGGTCGCGTGCTCGAGGTGGGCGACCCGTTCGCGGGCTTCATGGCCGCGCGCCCGGACGTCCCTGCGGCGGTCAGAGCGCTCTCGAAGTACCTGTGAAGCGCGCGCGCCGAACTCAGAGCAAACACTGCTCGAGCACGTCGGCGTTCGATGCGCTCATCGCGCATTCGAGCTCGCGCCGTGAGACACGCTCGGTGCAGGCGGCAAACTCCGGATCTTCTTTGGCCTTGGCGCGTGCTTGCAGTTGCAGCTTGTGCAGCTCGGCGGCATTCGTACCCGGCCGATCGGAATTGACCAGCAGCTCCACGTAGTGGTCGAGCAGCGCTTGGCACTCGTCCTGCGAAGGACGCTTGCCGCAGCCGAGCGCGAGCAGCGCAGAGCTCGCGAGCAACACGAAGCGCGTCATTTGAAGCAGTCGTCGACGATCTGTGACGAACTCTTGGCGCCGCGGACGCACTGCATGGCACGCTCGGTGATTCGCTTGCCCACGCAGTCCTTGAGCGTGTTGGGTGCGAGCGCCTTCTTGGTTTCGTCCACCTGCGCGCCGACCGACTTGGGGTCGTTGCTGCCGGTCGCTTTCTCGAGCTCCAGAACCGCGATTCGCTCCACGATCTCTTGGCATTCCTTGTCGGTTGCGGGGTGACCGCAGCCAACGCTGCAGGTAAGGGCAGGTAAGAGCCAGACGAGACAACGGAGGCAGCCGAGCGAGCGCATGCGGTTCCGTGGCTTTTGCCCGCTTCCGGGGCGTTCGGCAACTGCGGAGTTTTTTGGACCGGCCGCCCCGAGTTCCCCGGGAATGCCGGCGCGCGGCGCGAACGCCCCAAAAACATGGCCTGCCGAAATCTGGACGTGTGTGCAGGTGCTGCTAACTTGCCTATGGATGCCTAGGACTCGCGCGAGCACTGCCCCGCGACCGACTCCCGAGCTCTTGCTCCGGAAGGCGACGCTCGCGCGCACTTCGGGCACTCGCGCCAAATACGCCGAGCGCGGCCTAGCCATTAGCGCCGGCCTGGACCGCACCACGCGCGCCTTGTTGCTCAGGCAGCTGTACCTCTCGCACATGGAGGCGCGGCGCTTTGCGGAGGCCCTGACCACCGCAGAGCAGATGATCGCGGCGGACATCATGCCCGACGTGGCACGCCAAGACGCGGCGCGTGCCTGCCTAGGCCTGGCTGAGCGCGAGCGTGCGGTCGACCACTTGCGCTTGGCCAGCCGTGTGAGCCCTCCCGCTCGCCGAGCATTCCACCTGTGGACTCTGGGTAGCATTTTGTATTTGATGGGGCACCATCGCGAAGCCGCCGGGGCGCTGATGCGCGCGTCGCGTTGGGGCACCACCGAGAAACCGCTGTATCTGGCCCAAGCGGCGTTGGCACGTCGCGCGGCCGGGGAGGCGAACTCGGATTTGGCCGGGCTCAGGGAACGGCTTGCGGACGCCCCCTGTGGCCAGGGTTACGGTCAGTTCGTGCTCGGTGAGCTCGCCTACGAGGCGGGTGATTTTACGGCCGCGCGGCAATATTTGCGGCTGTTCATCAAGCGCACGACGAGTGGTCGGGTTGCTCTCGAAGTGGCTTTGTCCGGCGAAATTGCCCATGCCCGGCGCCTGCTACGGGCGATGCGCCCCGGCCAGCGCGGCGCCGCCTAGTGCTAAGCTAAATGCCCCGGTCTTGAAACCAGCCGCCGGTTTTGCAGGTACAGACATCGTGAACGCTTCCCGCTCCCCAGTTCGAATCGGATTCACGCTCGCGCTTGCGCTGTCGGCGCTATGCTTGCTCGTGCCCAGCGTGGCGGCGGCCGCCCCCGCCGAGGCGGGCGACGCATTCACGCGCGCTTTGGCCAAGGGTCCGCTGTTTGCCGCCTTGGCCGCCTTCGCGGGTGGGTTCGTGGTCAGCCTCACCCCGTGCGTGTATCCGATGGTCGCCGTGACCGTCAGCGTCTTCGGCGCCTCGCAAGCCAAGACCCGTTTTCAAGGGGCAGCCCTGAGTGCTTCGTTCGTACTCGGGATCATCGGCATGCTCGTGCCGCTCGGGGTGATCGCCGGTCAGAGCGGGCAAATTTTCGGTGCGGTGTTGCAGAGCAAGGTCGTGGTGATCGGCATCGCGTTGCTCTTCTTGGTGCTCGCCAGCGCCATGTTCGGCGCGTTCGAATTTGCTCTGCCTTCTGCGCTGACCAACCGCTTGGCGGTGATGGGCGGCATTGGCTACAAGGGCGCGTTCGCGCTGGGCATGGCCTGCGCGTTGATTGCCACGCCCTGCACCGGCCCCGTGCTCACGGGCATCCTCACGTTCATCGCCAATACCCGCAGCTCCGCGCTCGGCGCCGGCGCCATGACGGCCTTCGGCTTGGGTCTCGGTGTGCCGTTCTTCCTCGTCGGAGCCTTCGCCATCCAATTGCCGAAGAGCGGGCCGTGGATGGTGCACGTAAAATCGGTGTTGGGCATCGGTTTGGTCGCGTTCGCGCTGCACTTTCTGAGCACCAAGTTCCCCGTATTGATCAAATTTGCGGGCGCTTCCTGGCCGTTCTTTTTGGGCATGGCCGCTTTGGTGGTGATGGGCGTATTCCTGGGCGCCGTCCATCGCGAGTTTGCGGAGCCCGGCGTGGGCATCAAGATCTCCAAGGGCCTGGGGATTCTGCTGATCAGCATCGGCTTGTTCCTCGGTGTGGAGGGCGCGATCAAGCCGGCTGACGTCGTGACCTGGGAGCATCATTTGGAGGCTGCACGCGGTCGCGCCCAGCGCGAAAATCGACCCATGCTCGTGGATTTCGGCGCGGCTTGGTGCGCCGCCTGCAAAGAGCTGGACAAGGTCACGTTCTCGTCGCCGCTGGTCGCTCCCGAGATGGCCCGCTTCGTCAACGTGAAGGTCGACGCCACCGACGCAGATGATCCAAAAGTCGAGCAAGCGCTGGCTTCGTTCAAGGTGCGCGGTTTGCCAACCGTCGTGCTCTTCGACTCGAAGGGCAAGGAAGCCGCGCGCTACAATGACTTCGTGCCGCCGGAGCGGTTTCTAGAGGGCATTCGCGCCATCGAGTAGGCGCTGCGTCGCACGTAGGCGTGCCTCTCGTCGCGTCGCACGTAGGCGTGCCTCTCGTCGCGTCGCACGTAGGCGTGCCTCTCGTCGCGTCGCGCGTAGGCGTGCCTCTCGTCGCGTCGCGCGTAGGCGTGCCTCTCGTCGCGTCGCGCGTAGGCGTGCCTCTCGTCGCGTCGCGTCGCGCGTAGGCGTGCCTCAAAAAAAGAAGAAAACGGGTTTGAATTCGAACTCGATTTTTCGTTTGAGGACGGGTACCCACGTGACTCCTGCTGGAGCGCACTGGTGCCGGAATCTTCGTCTCTATCCGTCTCAGCTTGTGGGGCGCTCGCGTTCCAGCAGCGCAGCTCATTGTGCGCTGGGTTCCGAACTCGGACGCCGAAGGCTGTGCCGGCCTGTGCCGGAACGGGTGACCATCAAGAAAAAGACAGCCACGGTGCGCCTCGAATCGGGCGGGAATCGAGTCCGAATTCGAACTCGATTTTCCGCACGGCGAGCCCACTCTGGATTGACCCGATTGGGCGAACAGCCGATCGCAGCGTGGCGCTTCGCGCGGGCGTTGGGGATTCTCGCTTGGACCTTGGGATCCTCGCGCGGGAGGCTCAGTTTACGGCTCGAAATCGCGCGGCGGAGCGGCGGGTTTGCTGCTGGTCCGTGGCTTCGCTGGTGCGTCGCTGTCGGCAGCGGCTGCGGCAGGCCTGGGGTGTGGCGCGGGCGCGGCGTTGCCGGGTTTTGCTTTCGGGCGCGGCTTGCTCGCGGGTTTCTTGGTGGCGTCCGACGCCGCGTTGGTTTCGCCCGTGCTCGCGGCGTTCGCCGGGTCGGCGACCAGCAGCGGCGGGCCGATTGAGCCATCGTCGGTGTTGATGCCGTGCGTGAGCGCGGCCAGCAGTTGCTCCGTATTGGCGCGGACGGTTTCGGAGCGGGCGCGCATCAGCGGGATCAGTTTGTGCGCGTCGGCGAGATTTTGCTTCACCTCGCTCGGTTTGCCGACGGGGGCTTGCGAAAATGTGCGATCGACGCTGGCGTCCAAACGAATCGTCATCAGGTCGAGGCGACCGAGGGCCTCCTCTTTTTGTTTCATCGTGAGCAGCCAGCGCAGCAGCGTGGTGCTCGAGGTTTCCACGGTGGCGAGCAGCTGAGCGGCGGGATTTTCTTTGGGGCGCGCGTTGCTGCGGATCACCGCACGCGCGCTTTCTGGGCGATCGGCGAGCGAGCTCTGATCGAGCCGAAGGTGAACGCCCGCGCGGCTCAAGCTCAGGGCCTCTTCGTGCAAGCGCTGCTCGATCATCGCGGGCGTGGCCTGCGGCTCGAGTTGCAGTAGCTGCGTGAGGCGCAGCGCTTCGGCTCGAGGAGTCTTTGGCGCCTCCGCCATACTGACTTGAAGCAGGTACAAGTCGACGAAGAACTCGTCGTAGTAGGCGTTACCGGAAGCGTAGTACTTGCCTTGCGCGACCGTTGACTCACTGTGCGATCCGAACAATGCGCAGCCGCTCGAGGCGCTACCGGCCAGCGCGCTCACCAAGACGGAAAGTGCCAAGCGCGACCGAGGTTTCGAGCTCATTGGCATGCGAGCGTTGCTCCCCAGAGTTCGTCGTGGCCAGCCGTGGTCAGAATGAACAATGAGGCCGCGCCGCCGGTGAAGGTCGCGAGCGCACCCTGTCCGGCGTTCGCTCCTTTTGGCGAAACCGCAATGCTCTGGCCGATCGGGCTCAGATCCGAGGCGAAAGTCTGCACGTGCACGTGGTATTGCGCCGAGCTGCCCTCGGTCCATTGCACGAGCCAGCGATCCTCGCCGAGCGCGGCGAGGGCCGGCGAGATCGCGCCGCTGCCGCTGCCGCTGGTGAGCTCGCGCGCTGGGCCAGGCTCGGCGCCGGGCTTGCTCAACGACACGAACAGCTTCCAAGCGGCGTTCGGCGCGTCTCGCCCAGCGAAGGCGATCAGCGCGCCTGCGCGGCTGCCGGCGATCACGGGCGTGCCCAAGAATGGGGGCGCGCCGGGCACCGCTACGAGCTCGGATTTCTTTTCGCCGTCGTTGGCAACGAAGCCGAGCATGACCGCGCCTGATTGCCCACCGCGCCGAAAGGTGACGCCGTAGCCATAGTCGGCCAGTTGCGCCGAACGTGGCTCGGTAATTTTCAGACTCGGATCGAGCTGCCAAATCAGGCTCGTACTGCCCGCGACCACGCGCGAGAAGCCGGCATCGCTGACGCCCAGCGTAAACGGCGGTACCTCGTCGACGGTGTGCGCGGAGCGCAACGCGCGATCATCGCGGTCCACGAAGAACGTGAGTGAGCCGGATCGGGCTAGAGGCACGACGCCGCGTACCGCGTCTTTTCCCTCTTCTTCGAACACGGGCGTGACATCGAGCGTGTTGGGGTCGACGCGCAGCCCGATGCCACGGGTCTTGTTCTCGGCAATGCCCAACGCCAAATCGCCGACCTTTTCGAGCTGCGCTGCGTAAGGAGGCACGCTACGTTCGACACTGGCCGCGATTTTTGCAGCCGGCAGGGCCAAGCGACAGCTAGGCACTGCCTTCGGTGGGCTCGGCGCGGGCACGCTGCTGCTGCTCGGTTGCGCTTCCGGAGTCGGGCTCTTGCTCGGCGAATGTGAAAACGTGAGCACGAGCAGTGCGACGACCAGCGCCCCGCTGAGCGCCGACAGCGCCATCACCACGGTGCGGCTATCGAGCCCGATGCGGCCGATCTTCAGCAATGATTCCTGCCGTGGACGCCGCTCTACGGGCTCGCCAACGGCGGCCGATCTCAGCGCGGCGCGCGGATCGAGCGGGACCGGTGTGCGGCGAGCTTGGGCCGGAACGGGCGCCACGACCTCGAGCGTGGAGTCCAACGGCGGCTCGATCGAAGGCGGCGGCGCATCAGCCAAGAGCGCGCGGTTGACGACAGCGGGCAGCGCGGCCGGGATCGGTGTGTCGAGCCTGCCGCCGGGCGGGCCGAAGCCGGGGATGGGCGTCATCGACGCGCGCGGCGACGAATCCAACGCCGGCACCGGCACGCCGCGGGCCGGAGGTGGAACCGCGCCGGGCGGACGCAGAGTGGCGGTCGCGGGCGCGACGCTTTGCTCTTCGGAGAGCGTGGGCATCGCCGCGCGGGCGCGCTTCGGTGGCGGCGGAGGTATCGAAGAGGGCCGCGCCGGTGGCGGCGCGTGGCGCGCGGGGCCGAGCGTCCCGAAGCTGCTCGGCGGCAGCGATGCTTCCGCGATCGCTGCGGCTAGTTCCGGGACGCGATTGGCCGGCAACCACTCTGCCCAACCCGAACGCCAAACGAGCGTCGCGCTGCGCAGGGCGCCCGTGCGCAGCGCGGCGCGCAATTCCGATCCGCTACCGGACAACCGCGCGCCGTCGGCCGCGAGCCAGTAATACTGTACGTCTTGCGCGGGTTCGACCAAGCGGGCTCCAGAGACCAGAGTCCTTGATTATGCCCGCAATTGCCACGCAAACAGTGAGAAAGTCTCAATCCGCGGGAGACGCCGCACAGGCGACGGCCACGCAGCCGACGACCTCGTCACCTGCGGCGCGGAGTGCCTGGATGCATGCCGAGAGTGTCGCACCTGTGGTCACCACGTCATCGACGAGCACGATTCGCTGCGCAGCTCCTGTTGCACCCGCGCGCACTCGGAATGCTTCGGCCACGTTCTGCGTTCGCGCGTGACGGTCGCGCTTGGCTTGTTGTTCCGTGTGTCGCACCCGAAACAGGCGACGCGCGTCGACGCGAGCTCGCTGAATGCGCGAGAGCTCGCGCGCGAGTAGTGCCGCTTGGTTGTAACCGCGTTCAGCGAGTCGCAGCGGGTGAAGTGGCACTGGCACCCACACATCGCTCGGTTCGATGCCCAGCAAATCAATCGCTCGTGCCGACTGACGGCAGAGGGCCGCGCAGAGCTCGGGCGCGGCCCCATATTTGAACCGGTGAATCGCCGAGATCAGTGGCTCCGCGTAGCGCGCGCCAGCAAACACCGGCACTCCGGCGACGTGGCACGCGACATCCAACAGCGGCTCCGGCTCGCCACACGCCGCGCAATAGCCCGAACTCGAGGGCGCGAGTGCCTCGCACGCCAGACAGCGTGGCGGGGCGAGCAAATCCAGCAGGGCTGTCGCGAGCGGCTGCGCGAATCGACGAACATTCACCGCTCACCCTTCGGAACGAAGGCGGCGCGGGTTGCGCGGGTTCGTTACAGCCCGAGTAATTGGGTCATCGAGGCCTCGTCCGCGGGCGTAAACGAATAGGCCTCGAAATCCTCACTCGCAACCCAACGAAACGCGCTCACGTTGACGGCGTTCGGCTGGCCCTCGAGCAAGCGGCCCTCGTACAAGTAAAGCTCCACGACGTAGTGCTCGTAGGGGTGGCTGACGAAGCTGATCAATTTGCCGGATTGGATGTCCACGCCGACCCGATGCATGACCTCTCGCTTGAGCGCGGTCGCGTCGCTTTCGTCCTCTTCCACTCGGCCACCGGGAAACTCCCAGAGCAGGGGGAGGACGGCGGTGGCGCGGCGTTGGGTAATCAAGTAGCGGCCGCCCTGTTCAATCACGGCGGCCACGACTCGAATCGTGCGGATCGATCCCATCTTGGCGATCAGTAGTCGATGCGGAACAGCTGCTGACCCATGAGGAGAATGTCGGTCGCGCCGACCGTCCGCTCACTGCGCAGACGCACGAAGGTGCCGTTCGAGCTGCCGACGTCCGTCAGATAAATCTTTCCGTCCGGACCCTTGGCGATGCTGCAATGTAGACCGGAGACGTAGCCGTCTTCGGAGAACAAGATGTCGCCGCGCTCACGACCGCAGTGCACACCGCGCTCTGGGATCGGAAACGAGTTGCCCGTCGTGTCGCGACCGATGACCAACGCCAACCGACCGATGTAGCCCTTCGCCGGACTGCCGAAACGCTCCACGTTGTCGGGCGAGCGGCCCTGACCCTTGAGCTCTTCGAGGCGGATGATCTCTTGGCCGATCCTGAACAAATCCCCAAACTCGAGCAAGCAGGGCTCGTTCGGGCGTAGCTTCAGGTACACGCCGTTCAGCGAGTCCTCGTCCTTGATCGACAGCTGATTTCCGCGGCGCGTGAAGGTCGCGTGGCGCGGTGACAGGTAGCTGTCACCGGCGAAAATGGAGCCCGTGTCGCGGCCCAACGTGATCTGCGCCACGTCCGGCAAACGGTACGTTCCCGCTTCGCTGCCGTCAGCGCGCAGCGCGGTGAGGATGATCTGCGGATAGGTCGATGTGCTCGGCGCTGCCGCGGCGGGGGCCGCCGAAGGACTCGCGCCTGCGAGCGCTCCGAGGTTGTAGCCGCATGACGCGCAGAACCGATGGCCCGTGCCGTTCACGTGCCCGCATTGTGGGCAGGTGACGGTGGCATTCGCGCCCGCGGGAGCCCCTGAGGGCTGTCGCGCAGCGGGTGGCGCTGATGGTTGCGGTGGCGCGACCGGCGGGGGTGCCGCGGATGGCGTCGGCATTGGCGCAGGCGCAGGCATGGCGGCAACGGCCGGCACCCCTTGCGGAGGCGTCGCCGCCGTAAATGGTTTCGCTGCGGCTGCACGCGGGAGCTCTGCTCCGCAGCCCAAGCAAAACTTATAGTGGTCCTGATTCTCCTTGCCGCACTTCAAACACGTGATCACAGCTGTCCTCCAGGGGAGCGGACCGAGCAGACGAGGAGATGAACTTCCCTCGTAACCGCGCGATTATCCACGGCCCTTTGCCAGGGTCAAGGTCTCGAGCTCATGGCGTGAGCTTGGCCAACGCTTCTCGCAGTAAGTTTCCAAGTGGTTCGGTGCTCAGCTTCGGTCCGAGGGCCGACACGGCGCGCTCGGCCTCCCCGGGGCGGTAGCCCATATTGACCAGCGCGCTGAGTAGGCGATCGGCCTCGTTTCCCATGCCCGAGCTTTCAACCGGCGCGCTGGGGGCGGTGCTGTCCAGGCCCCTGAGCTTTTCTTTCAACTCCAAAACCAGCCGTTCGGCCGTCTTCTTGCCGATGCCTGGGATCTTCCCTAAGCGTGCGTGATCGCCGCGCTCCACCGCCCGCGACAACTCGTCTACCGGCATGGCGCTGAGGACGCCCAGGGCCGTCTTGGGGCCGACGTTGGGCACCGCGAGCAGGAGGCGGAACACGCGCCGGTCAGTCTCCGTGGCGAAGCCGAACAGATCGAGCGCGTCCTCGCGCACGTGGGTGTGGATCCACAGCTCCACCTCTGCGTTGGCGTCGACCCGAGCTCGCCCGAGGGTTCCGACTGGCGTCAACACGTCGTAACCGACGCCGTGCACGTCCAGGACCAGCGCGCCCGTCGCCTCGTCGGTCAGCACGCGCCCGCGCAAACGGCCGATCACGCGTGCCTCGGCCGCGGCTCGATGGGCGTTGCGCTCAGCGGACGGGTTACGGGAGGCGGGAGAAGCGACAAGAGCGCGGAAGGTAGTGGCTTTTGATTGCCCGAGCAATCCCGTGCTAGAGCGCGCCATCAATCATGATCGGTCAGCGCCTTGTGTTAGGAGCTTTGGTCGCGATGGCCGCGCTTGCGGCGTGCGCCGCGCTTGCGGCGTGCGGCGGTTCTTCGAGCGAAACACCGCCGCCCTTGCAACCGGACCCGACTGGGTTTCGCTATGCACCCACGACCCCCGTGCGCCTCGCGGATGAGAGCGATGCGGGCGAGGCTCCGCGCGGTCCCGACCTCAAGGAGCTCGACCCCACCGTGAAGCCGCGCGTTCCTGCGCAGCCGAGTGGGAGCTCAGCCCCCGCCGCGCACTGACTTAGAATGCACCGCTGAGCGCGACGCCCGCGAAGCCTGGCGCCACGGTCGGGCTGACGAGGGGCTTGCGCAAGGTGGCCGTGCTGGATGTGTGGCGCGGCTGCACGAAGTACCAGATCAAACCGCCCGCGAGCGTTGCGGCGCCGACGCCCGTCACGACTCCGCCCCAGACCTTTCGGTTACGGGCTTCGTTGCCCGCGGCCTTATTTTCGGCGGCCCCGGCGCCGTCTCCGCAATCGCGATTGGGGCACAGATCCTCGTAGTGGCTCAGATCTTTCGCGGCCTTGCTGAATACCCCCACGCCGACGATCAGTGCCACACCACCCGCGCCCGCCACGATCAGAGGCACTATCGAGCGCTTACCCTGAGGCGTGTCAGTTTCTGGCGGCGGCTGGGGCGGCGTCGCGGCAGGGGTTGCAGCGGGCGGCGGCGCGACGGCGACCGGGACTGCCTTTTCCGAGGCGATCTGCTTCTTGAGCACCTCGATGCGGCGTTGAATTTGCTCTTTGTCGGCGGTGCTCGGTTCGCGCACCAAGAACGTTTCGAGCGCGACCACTGCCTGGCGCTTCTGCCCATACAGCTCGTATGCGCGAGCCAAATTCTTCAACAGTAGATTGGCGGTACAGTCGCGGCGATAGGCATCTTCCCAATAGGTGATCGCGCGCGGGTAGTCTGCTTCGTCGAAGGAGGCATTGCCGGCTTGGTATGCGCCCTTAGCGGCCGCGGTTTCGGCGTCGGTCGGCGCCTTGATGCACTCCGGATACGCCTTGGGCTCGTCCTCGGCATGCGCCAACGCCGGCACGATCGCTACAGCGCCGCCGATCAACCAAAGGCTCAAGTGCTTCCGCATTCTGATTCTCTTCATTTCGTCGGGGGCGACCACGTCCAAGGGGCACAGCATACGAGCAATCGAGGCAATAACCCAAATGCTTCGCGTGCCCGGCCAAGTGGCCAACGAGCGCCGCCATGTGCGCGCGACAATCGCGAGTGAGGCGCCTCGCAACGCCTACACGCGCGCCATTTCGCGCTCGAAGTCGCCCTTGTGCCGGACGACGATCCAGGCTCATGTTTGCTCTGGTGAGATTGGGTTTTTTGTCGCGCCGAGGCGCGCTCGTGCTTCTACTCCTGGCCCTGCTTGCTGCCCTCGCCACGGGTGCCTGGGCCCAGGGCAAGGACGCTTCGGGTAAACGGTTGGAGGCGATCCGCTCGGAGATGGATCGCGGGCAGGGCTTGTACCTGGCGGGCAACTACGCGGGCGCCGCGGAAGTGTTCGAATCCGGTTACGCCGCTTACCCCTACTCGGCGTTCCTGTTCAACGCCGGCGTTTGCTACCAGAAGCAAAACGACGTCGACCGGGCGCTTGCAAAATTCAACGAGTACGTGAAGGTCGACCCGAACGCGCCGGATCTGGACAAGGTCAAGCAGCGCATCGCCGCGCTCGAGGCCGCGAAAGCCACCGCGCAGGCCGCGGCAGCGGCCGCCGCGGTCGTCGATGCGGGGGCCGACGCCGACGCTGGCGGCGATGCGGGCGCGCCTCCGCCGCCAGCGCTCGTCTTGCCCTCGGGCGACGATCAGAACTCGATGAAGTCCCTGGTCGTGATCGAGACCGAGCCGGACGGAGCGCCGCTTCGCATCTACCAGCGCTTGGATCCGAACGCGCACTTCACGCTGGGCGCGGCGGTAAATCCGGGTTGGCAGGAAGTCGTGGCCACGCGCGCTCCCGCCAACCTCACCCTGGACGTCGGCCAGTACCACGTGGTGGTGGAGAAATTTCGCGATTTCAATGCCAGTGAAGCAGACATGGCCGTCTCGCCAGGTCACGTGCACCAGCTCAAGGCGAACCTGTCGCAAGGCAAGTTCATGGCCTTCTTGCGCGTCACTTCGAACGTGATCGGCGCGCACATCTGGATCGACGATAAGAAAAAAGAACACCCACTCTGGGGTGACACGCCGCATGGCGAGCTGGTCCCTGGCGGCAAGCACGATGTGCTAGTCGAGGCGCCGGGTTTCGAGCCATTTTTGTCCAGCGTCGACTTCGAGCACGGCGAGCAGAAAGAGCTCGAGGTGCGCATGGTGCGCGTCAATTACGGAGTTTTGCGCATCGACTCGGCAGCGCCTGAGCTGAAAATCCGGCTCGACGAGCAACCGAAGGGGACTTGGCGCAGCGGCCAAGAACCGCTCGACGTGCAGTTCGAGTCCGGCAATCACAAGCTGACCATCGAGAGCGACGGACGGAAGACCTTCGAGGGCACGATCGTCGTCCCGCGCGGGCAAATCTTGCCGCTACATGCGAAAATGATCCCGAAGTACCCGCGCGGCCCCGCTTGGACTCAGGCCATCATTGGCGCGGCCTTCTTGGGCGGCGCCATTTACGCCGGGGTCGAGTCGAACCACTCGTACAATGAACTCCAGACCGATCGTCGCAACGGCAGCCTAGATGGGTCGGACAGCCGCGCGACGCGTGGCAAGTGGTTCGCGATCGGGGCTGACGCCGGCTTCGTCGTGGCCGGTGTATTGGGCGGGCTCGCGACCTACAATTTCATCAAAGATCCGTTGCCCGAATCTTCCGTCAGTCAGGGCAAATTGCTCGAATTCGAAGATCCGTTGAAGGCCCGCCCCGTGGCGTGGCAAGCACCCCGCAAGGGTTTACAGCAGGACGTGGCAGCGGCCGAAAGTGGGCTAGGTTTGCAGTTCACACCCAGCGCTTCGAGCACTGGTGGCGGCTTGTTTTTCGGGGGGAAGTTCTGATGCGCGCGTGCTCGCTGCAGCTCAGTCTCCTCGGCGGTCTCGCGTTCTTCGCGTCAGCGTGCTCCTGGTCACGTTTCGACGATATAACGAAAAACTCGCCGGTCGTGCTGTTGGAGAAGCCGGGCTCGATGAACGGCGGGTTTGGTGTGAGCCTTTCCACCGCGTCGCACGAGGGCCAGACCGAGTTGCTCGTAGGTGGAACGGTCAACGTCTCGGGTGCGGCGCTATACGAAATCGGCCAGGAGGGCGCGCCCGGAACGACCGCGATCGACACCGACTACTGCTCTGGGCATGGATCCATTTGCTCACTGTCCTCGCTCACGGCGGGGTTTGCCAACGCGAGCGGTCCAGATCGGACTCGGCCGCTGTGCTTTGCGGTCGGCAGCGGGGCGGTGACGACGAAGCAGGGGCTAGTGATGCGCTGTCAGGACTTTACCGAGTACACGCTGAGCATGCCCCAGGTGGCTCAGGACCAGCTTGCCGCGTCGATCGCCCAAGACCAACCCCGCGACTTCCCGATGGCTACCGACCGCAGCGACGATCCGGTGCTGCTTGCGAGCTTACCGGAGAAGCACTTGGCTTGGTTTTACCCCGCCAAGAGTACGGAGTTCAGCGAGCTACTGGTGCCCAGCGGCGTAGACGTCGCCGACCCGAGCTTTGGCCAATCGCTGGCCGTGCTGAACGTGGAAGGCGGCCGCGTGCTTGCGCTGGGAGTGCCTGGCAAGTCACGGGTTTTGCTTTGGAAAACCGACGGCAGCGCAGCTTCGAGCTATATCGGCTGCTTGGCGGGAGCGTCGGGCATGGGGCGCGCGCTCGCGGGCGGAGCTTTCCGCATCGATACCGGCGACGACTTGGTGGTCTCCGACGACAGCCATGTGCAGTGGATCGAGGGAACCACGCTGTTTGCGCTGCCCGAAACCAGCTCCAGCGAATGCGTGCTTTCGGGTACCATCCCCGGGGCGCTGATCGATTGGTTCGACTGTGGTTCCACCCAGAACGTTGCGGAATGCGAGAAGTCCGAGTTCGGGGCGGCGCTCGCGGTTGGCGACCTGGACGGCAACGGTGACAACGAAGTTATCGTCGGCGCGCCGAAAATGACCGTGAATGGCAAAGAAAGTGCTGGCGCGCTGCTGGTTTACGACGTGAACACTTTGGGCGTCACCCTCGTCGACACCAAATTCATCTCATCCGCCGAAGCCGGGGACGAGCTCGGTCGGTCGATCGTGACGCCGCACGTCGGCAAGCGTGACATCATAGCCGCGGGCGCTCCCGGCCACGGCAAGGCAGCGCTCTTTTACTGCTCGTCGCTGCCTTCGAGCTACGCAGATAGCGCTCGCTGCCGGTAACCATCCCAAGATTCGGACGACCGTCGATGCTCCCTGAACGCAAACAGATCTTAGTCGTCGACGACGAGCCGAACCTTCGACGCGTGCTCAGCGCGCAGCTCGAGCGCGACGGCTACGACGTGCACACCGCCGAAGACGGCGAGCAAGCGCTCTTGGTGCTCAAAGAGCACCACTTGGACTTGATCATCACCGATCTACGCATGCCCAAGTTGGATGGCATGGAGCTCTTGCGCCGCGCCGTCGCGATCGACGACGAGCTGCCGGTGGTGATGATCACCGCGCACGGCACGGTCGACAACGCGGTCGAGGCGCTCAAGACGGGCGCCTTCGACTACCTGACCAAGCCCTTCGACCAGGCGGAAGTCAGAGCCATCGTGCGCAAGGCCCTGCGCACTCGCGATCTGTCGGCCGCCGAGGCCACCCGCCCTGAGTCGGACGCCCGTGAGTCGGCGCGCTACGGCATCATCGGTCAGAGCCCGAGCATCCTCGATCTGTACGCAGTGCTGGATCGCGTGGCGGATACGCCGACCACCGTGCTGATCACGGGTGAAAGTGGCACCGGTAAGGAACTCGTGGCGCGCGCGCTGCACGAGAACTCCTCGCGCCGCGACAAGCCGTTCATCAAGGTCAACTGCGCCGCGATCCCGAAAGATCTGATGGAGAGCGAGCTGTTCGGCCATGAGCGCGGCGCCTTCACCGGCGCCGTGGGCTCCAAACCCGGCCGCTTCGAGCTAGCCAGCGGTGGCACGCTCTTTCTTGACGAGATCGGTTCGATCCCGGTCGAGATGCAGGTCAAATTGCTGCGCGCACTGCAAGAGAGCGAGTTCGAGCGCGTCGGCGGCGTGAAGACCATCCGCGTGGATGTGCGCTTGGTGGCCGCGACCAACAGCGACTTGAAGCGCGAGATCGCGGCCGGCGCGTTCCGCGAAGACCTGTACTATCGCTTGAACGTGGTCCCGATTCGCTTGCCATCGCTGCGTGAGCGCGCGACCGATATTCCGCTGTTGGCCAAGCACTTCATCGACAAGTTCAACGCCCGCTTGAAGAAGAGCGTCACCGGCGTGGAAGCCGACACCGAGGCGCACCTCGTTTCCTATCCCTGGCCGGGCAACATTCGTGAACTCGAGAACGTGATCGAGCGAGCAGTGCTGTTCTCCGACGGCAGTGAGCTGAAGGTTTTGGACTTGCCTTCCGAAGTGCGTGACATCTCCACTCCCGAGCCGCCCGCGACGCAGCCGATCAGCGAGAACGCAGTCGCGGCGGCGGCGGCGGCCGATGGTCTGAAGGAGCAAGTCAAGGCGGCCATGAGCCGCCTGGAGCGTGAGCTGATCGTCAAAGCGCTCGATCAAACCTCGAGCAATGTCACACACGCCGCCCGCTTGTTGAAAATCTCGCGCAAAGGCTTGCAGCTGAAGATGAAGGAGCTCGGTCTGCGCGAGCGGGACGAGCGTTCGGAATCGTGAACGCGCAGCGCGTCGCTGCGTCGCTCGTCTACCTCGGTCTTGGCTTCGGCTGCCGAGCGCAGCGCGCGGCGCCCGCGCACGAGACTGCGGCGCCCAAAAGCTCGGCCAGCTCGTCGATCGCGCCGCCCGAGGTGCCCCCCGAGCCGCGCCAAGGGATGGTTTGGGTGCCACGTGGGCCGCTGGTTGCGGGTACCCCCGAGGGCAGCTTACCGCGCGCCGCAGACGAGGAGATGCCGGGTGAGCAAGTAATCCTCAAGGGTTATTATATCGATCTCTTCCCGTACCCCAACGAGGAAGGAGCGATCCCGCTCACCAACGTCAACCAGGCGGCCGCCGGCGCGCTGTGTAGCGAGCGCGGCAAGCGCCTATGCAGCGAGCTCGAATGGGAGCGCGCCTGCAAAGGGCCGGACAATCACCGCTACGAGTACGGTGAAACTTATCGCGCCGAACGTTGCGGAACTGGTGCGGTCCCAGTGATGCGTCCGACGGGCATTCGCGTCTCCTGTCGCAGTGATTTCGGAGTCCGTGACTTGCACGGCGGCGCCTGGGAATGGACGGCGAGCGCCTGGGGGCGCGGCACGAGCAGCGGGCTGGTCAGCGTGCGAGGCGGCAATGCGGCTGATGGCGAGATCGTCGGCCGCTGCGCCAACGCTCGCCCGGAGAAACCGAGCTCGCCCAGCGGCACGGTCGGCTTTCGCTGTTGCGCGGGGCCGCCCAACACGGTCGAAGTCGTGCTCGACATCAAGCGCGGCGCGAGCTTGGAATTGCTTCGCCGCATCGACAAGCCACAACTGGCTCAGATCCTCGACGCTTTGCCGTCCGCCGCCAATGCCGAATTGGGCTCGCGCGCCGGGCTCAGCGTGGTTGACCACCAGTGGCTCTGGCGCCCGATTGGCAACGAGGAGCTTTACGCGACGCGCATCTGTTCCGGACTCGGTCGGCGTCCCGTGTGCGGCGTCGCGATCAGCCGTACCCTGCTCGGTCGCCCCACGTTGCTGGCTTGGGCCTCGAGTCGGCATTGGCTGCCGAGCGTCGAGACCGATCGCGATGCGCGCGACTTGTGGATGATTGGCGGCGACGAGACGGGCACTTACCAGCGCTTGATTCAATATCGCTTCGGCGCGGTCGTCGTCACGGCGGAGGAGCACCGATTGCGCGAGAGCAGCAGCAAGAAAAAGAAGAAGAAAAAGGGTTAGATCGAGCGACCCCGGACGCCGAGCATCCAGGATGCTCGAGCAACTCGCGGTCTCTAGGGTCGAACTCTAGCAGTGGCGCACTTCGCGGGTGCGGCGCGCTCGGCTCTCTGCCAAGCGTGCCGCAACATCGGTGTACTGCGACTAGTGTTTGGACGCCGTGCCTGGCTCGGCCATCTTGCGATGCTGCTCGGCGAGTGTTTCATTGGGCAGCAGGTTGGCCATGGTGGCTTCCAACTTGTTCTTCCAACCGGCAATCACGGCCGCATCTCCGCTCATCATCGCGTCGAAGCCCACCTTCGCCACCTCCGCGGCGGGCTGCTTCTTGGCCGTTCCGACTTTGGTGTCCATCAAATCGGCCCGCTCGAAGAACAGCGTCTCGGTGGGGCCGGGCATCAAGCAGCTCACCGTGACGCCGCTTTCCTTCAACTCCTCACGCAGCGCGTAGGAGAAGGAATCGAGTAGGGCCTTGGTGCCATTGTAAACGGCTTGGAAAGTCCCTGGCATGAAACCGGCGACGGAACCGGTGATCAGAATTCTTCCTTCGCCGCGCGCCACCATGTCGCGCCCCACCAGTTGGACCAAGTACAGGGTGCCTGTGACGTTGGTGTCGATCACGTCTCGGATTTCTTCGAAGTTCTGGCTTAAAAACGCGCGTCCGAGACCTCGACCCGCGTTCGCGAGCAGGGCGGCCACAGGACGCCCCTTGGCGGCGGCGTAGAGCGCGTCGACTCCTTCTTGCGTTGCGAGATCGGCTTGGACGGCTTGAACGGACGCGCCGGCGGCGCGAAGTTGGACGGCTGCGACTTCGATCTCGATTTCGTTGGCAGCGATCAGCAGGTCGAAGCCATTTGCGGAGCAACACTTGGCAAGCTCGAAGCCGATGCCGCTCGATGCCCCGGTGACGATCGCTAGCGGACGCAGTTGTGTGGCCATGTTGTCGTACTCCTTGGTGGTTGGGGAGGTGTCGGCTACGCGGTGCAGATCACGTGCCATGCGGTCGCTGCCCGGTGCTCACGGCCGCTCGAATTCCGGTGCTTCGTGCACGAACGATGGGCGCGCGAGCGGGGGCGAGCGCGGGCTCGAGGGTGGCCGTTGCGCTGGCGCAAAGTGTCCGACTGAGAACAAATGTCATGCGCCGAAAGGCGTTCGAAAAATGCGGTTTGCGTATTCCTATCCACCGAGCGCCCGATCGCCGCGGCACCGCGATTGCTCCTTCCAAGCAGATTGAAAGCAGTCGTGCATCGGAGGATTGATGTCGGAGCGCAGCAACCCGCAGATCGTCGAACCCGCCCTGCAGAGAGTCCACGCGCCCGGCCCGCCGCGGTGTTAGCTTGGGCGTATTGAGCGTCGGCCTTGGGCTCGCACAGCTGATCGCTCCGGACAGGATTGCCTCATTGATTGGCATGCCGAAGACGCCACGCACGCGTCTGGTGCTGCGTGCGCTCGGTGTCCGCCCTGCGCCAAGCCATCCGCGAATCCGATCCGGGCAATGCCACGCCCATCGCCACATGGCGCCGCGCTGTCTTTGCCCTCCGAGCGGTTCGCCCCGCGCTTGGACACGTGCGAGGGCTTCGCGCGTCGACGCTGCAAATGCATCGCGAACGCGACACTCATTCGGGTAACGTACGCGATATGAAAAAGAAAACGTCGAAGCGTTCGACCAAGAGTGGGACGAAGAGCGCGACGGAAAAAGTGGGCCGGGCGCTGGCGTCGACTGCATCCTTCGCGTCCGGCGTGGTGCGCGGAACAGAGGAGCTGGTCCGCAATCTCGCCTCTACGGTCACCAAGGGCACGGATGCGGGCCCTGCACCGGGTGCCACCGATCTGCTGGTTCATCAGCATCGCTTGGTCGAAGAGCTTTTCGAGCGCTTGGAAACCTCCAAGAAGGGTTTCGATCGCACGCTGCGCGAGCTGGCCGACGACTTGACGGCCCACATCTCGATCGAAGAAGAACTGTTTTATCCTGCCGTGCGCAAGGTCAACCCTGACTTGATTCTCGAAGGTCTAGAGGAGCACGCCATGGGCCGCTTCGCGCTCGAGCGCTTGCTCGGCACCAAGGGCAGTGACAAGGCGCTCAAAGCTCGGTTGAAGGCGCTGAAAGAGCTGATGACCACTCATCATCACGAGGAAGAACGCGACCTCTTTCCAGCGGTGCGCCGCGCGATGCCGGATGCTGCGCTCGATAAGTTGGGCGCGAAAATGCTGGCTCTGTTCGAGGCCAACGTGAAGCGTGGTCATGAGGCGGTGCTGGCGACCTTCAATGACGACCTGCGCGAGCCGGTGCGCGCGAAGACGCCGAAGCGCGCGAAGACGCGCCGACGAACGAATTGAAGGCGGGCTCAGGTGCGATGCTGCTTCAAAGCTTGAACTGCGTGTTGATACCACCGAAGAGCTGGAAGAGCGGCTGGCCCGGACCGTGACTCAGGAACGTGTATTGCGGCTCCAAAAAGAAGTTCAATACCGAGGCGCCCACGAGCGCGACCTTTCCGACGCCCGCTCCAATTGGAACGTTGTAGTCGCCGGCCTTCAAGTTGAAGGTCGCCGTGGGGGTACTACGCAGGTAGAACCCCCCGCCGATCTGCAGGATGCAGAACACCTGCGGAATGAGCTCGCTCGTGTTCGGTCGGTTGGCGTCACCGGCCACCGACGCTTGGTACTGGACCAGCGATCCAATCAGGAGCGGGCCGTCGTTCGCCAACAAGATGAACGCTGGGCCCTTCTGGCGCCCCCGGCCGCGTGGCACGAGCTTCCGATTCCGGCGCCGCCCGGCTTGCAGACGTAGCAGGTCCGGGCGCGGGGGGCACTTGGCGCGGGCATGAGAGTCACTCCGAAAACGGAGCAACTTCGCCCGCCGGTAGCCGTGAGCATCGGCTAGATCAGCGAGACTCCGCAGAGCATCGACTCAGAAAAGAACGTTGTGGGGATGACGCCCTGCCGAGGCTGGGCTACGGGCGTAGCCATGAGGGCGCGAAACTGTTCAAGGGATGTCTTCGAACTTTTTGCCGTTTTTCCGCTGGTTTGGGCGTGCGGGAGCGCCGCATCGCCGGCCGAGGCGCCACCACCATCGGCGCCTGCGCCCGCTCAATCGCCAACGGCATCGTCGACACCAGCACCATTGGTCAACTCGAAGAGGGCAGCCGAGCTCGAGGTACTCGGCTTCGATGCCTACCTTTGGGGCTTTGCCATCGTCGAAAACTACAAGGCTATCTACGCCTACAACGTGAACACGGGGGGCCCGGAATACAAGGGTCCGTTCAATCGGCTCTCGAGCTCGGCGCGCGTATACACGCCGGCCGACAAAGCGATCATCACGCCGAACTCCGATACACCGTACGGGTTCGCGACGCTCGATCTGCGCGCTGAGCCGCAGCTCCTCAGCGTGCCAGCCGTCGAGAAGAACCGCTACTACTCGCTCCAGTTCGTGGACGCTTACACGCACAACTTCGCCTACGTGGGCACAAGAACCACCGGAAACAAGCCAGGGCGTTACCTAGTCACCGGTCCGAGCTTCAAGGGCCAGAAGCCGGAGGGTGTCGATCAGGTGCTCTCCGCCGAGAGCGATTTCGTGCTCGTGCTTTATCGTACGCAGCTCTTCAATCCGCAGGACATCGAGCGGGTGAAGAAAGTGCAAGCAGGTTACTTGGTCACGCCGCTTCATGAGATCACCAAGTCGCCGCCGCCTCCGGCCGCGCCGCCGTTGGACTTTCCGGTTTGGGACGCCGAAACGGTGAAAGGGCTTGGCTTTCTTTCCATCCTAGATTTCTTGCTCGATCTGATGCCGGTCGCGCCCGAGGATGCAGCGATCCGCCAGCGTCTCCTCGCCGTCGGTGTCGGCGCTGCAGGTCGGCTCGATCCTAAGACGTTTACGGAAGCCGATCGCACGGCGCTCCTTGCGGGCCTACAGCGCGGTCAGAAAAAGCTCGCGGAGCTCAGTCTCGACACGCATTTTCTTGGGCGTGAGGTCACGGCCGGTGATCTGTTCGGCAATCGCGCGTTTCTCGGCGGCGACGTGCGGCGTCGTGACGTCGGTGCCCTGCTTGGTATCTATGGCAATTCGCGCGAAGAGGCGCTCTACCCCATCTACCGCACGGACTCGGTTGGGAAACCGCTCGACGCGAGCCAGGCGGGATACACGCTGCATTTCGAAAAGGGAAAGTTGCCGCCCGCGAAGGCGTTTTGGTCCCTGACGATGTACGACGGCGCGACGAAGCTGCTCGTTGACAATCCACTCAAGCGCTATCTCATCAACTCGACCATGCTGCAGGCGCTCAAGCGGGACTCGGACGGCGGCATCACTCTGACGCTATCGCACGCATCACCCGGCAAAGCTCGGGAAGCGAATTGGTTACCAGCGCCCAACGGCCCATTCTACGCCCTGCTGCGCATCTACCAGCCCGAGCCCGCAGCTTACGACGGTAGCTGGAAGTTGCCGTCTCTCGTCGCAATCCCGAAGTCAGCCAACCCCTAGCGCCTACTACCGGAAGAATCATGAGATCACGATTGATTGGCTCCGCTCTGATCGCCCTGAGCTTTGCGCTCGCGTCGACTGCGTCCGCGGAATTCAAGGCCGGTTATCCTTCGGTGCAAACTTCAGCGCGTGCGCGCGACGACGCTGACTTTCAGCGAGCTGTAACGGCGTACCGCTTCTGGTATCCGACGGTGTCGGCTGAAGGGATCTTCAATGGCAATCGCTCCCTCGGTCTCAAAGACAACGAGGCGATGGCGATCATGGCCGCCCACCCCCTGCAGCTCGGCTTCACGCTGAACTCGGATACCCCTTACGGCGCAGCCGTGCTCGATCTGCAAGCGGGCCCCATGGTCGTCGAACTCCCGCCGGGTCCCTACATCGGGCTCGTCGACGATCACCATCAGAGCTGGATCATGGATCTTGGTCTGCCGGGGCCCGACGCTGGCAAGGGCGGCAAGCACTTGATCCTGCCGCCGGGTTACAAGGGGAGCATTCCTGCGGGCTACTACGTCGGTCGCTCGTCCTCTTTCAAGGTGCTGCTCGCCGCGCGTGCTCTGCCCATCAACGGGGAGAAGGCCGCGCTTGACGCACTCCGTGCGATCAAGATTTACCCACTGGCGACGGCAGCCAAGCCGAAATTGCTGACGATCGTGGACACGACCAGCATGAAGGCCGACGGCACTTGTCTGACCTGGGAGGACAACCTTCAGTTTTGGGAAGTGTTGCAGCGGGTGATCGATGCAGAGCCGACCGTGCCGGACTTCGCCCCCATGGCGGGGCTGCTCGCTTCGATTGGAGTCGGCAAGGGCAAGCCGTTCGCACCGGATGCGCGGCTGAAGGCGATCCTCGTGCGCGCGGCGAAAGCAGGCCGTGAGCAGATGCTCGTGTCCGCTTGGGATAGTACACGCGCGGACAAGCTGGCCTGGGCAGACCGACGTTGGGAGTGGGCTGGTCTCGTTGCCGACAACGCAGATTTTCGGACCAGCAATGGCATCGACCTCGAGGCACGGGATCGCTGGTTTGCACAGGCAATCGTCACGAGCCCGGCGATGTTCCGTCGGACGGCTGGCGCTGGCTCACTGTACTGGGTCGGTCTGCGCGACAAGTCGGGCGCCTACCTCGATGGCGGGCGCCGCTACAAGCTGTCCCTGCCGCTCCCTGTTCCGGGGAAGCTCTTCTGGTCAGTCACGGTCTACGACGCGCAAACTCGGTCGCAAGTCCAGACTAACCAAGACAAAGCCGCCCTGCGCTCGCTCAGCGAGCTGAGGGAGCTCGGCAGCTCCGGCTCGGCTGAGCTCTATTTCGGACCCACCGCCCCTGCGGGGCAAGAAGCTCGCTGGATCAAGACCACCGCGGGACGCGGCTGGTTCGCGTACATTCGCATCTACGGGCCAGAAGCCGCTGCGTTCGACGGTAGCTGGAAGCCGGGGGACTTCGAACCCGCCAACTAGTCCGCTGCATCCGACCCTGGGCCAAGCCGCACGAATGGATCTTTGATGGTCACCGTTCACGCCGCGACCGTCTCAGCCTTCGGCGTCCAACTCCGGCTACCCTGCGAAGACGCGAGGTGCGCTGCTGGATTGCGATCGCCCCTCCAGGAGAGCGGACCCTAGCCCGTGAAAATCGAGCTCGCACGCGCGCTGCCGTGCGAGAACCTCACGCCGAATCGTCGCCAAACAAACTGCCGACGGCGAGTTCGATCGCTTGGAACGGCTCGGCACGAACCAACTCCGTGCGCTCGGCGCGCAGTAAAGTCACGTAGCCGTCGCCACTCCAGCGCATCACGGTCAGCGTTGAATCTCGAGGATCGAGAATCCAATAGTGGAGAACCGCGACCTGATGATAGAGGCGAAGCTTCTTCACGGTGTCATTGTTTGCGTTGCTCGGCGAGACGATTTCGCAAATCCAGTCGGGCCTCAGCCTTACTGGCGACCCAGTTGGCCTTGCAGGGCAACGCTCGCGTTTCCAACCGACGACGTCTGGGCGAACCAGATCACTGGTTTCGAGCAAGAGCTCCACTTCTGTCGCGAACCACCAGCCTCCGGATCCGTTGCCGTCCGGCGGGCGCTGGAAGGATGGATGAACCGCGGCAACGATGCCGGCTTGTGCGGAACCGTGTTCGCCGCTCGGCGCGGCTTTGGGGGTGAGTTCGCCCCCGATCAGCTCGTGAAATCGCTCGGCTTCTGGAATCGCCCAGAAATCATCGAGTGTTGCTACGCGCCTCACGGACTGGCTCATGGCACGACTCGGAGCTTACATCGAGCGCTTGCCCTGCGCTACCGAGCCTAGCCTGGCGATAAACGCAGCAAGCGTTCGGCGGCCCCGACCACCCACTCCGCGTGATCGAGCACGTCTTGGCTGGGGCTTGGTTTTCCGAATAGCGCGCGTTGCTCCAAGAAGGAGAGCCCCAGCGAGTAGACGACCATCCAGATCACGTGGCGCAGTTCAGTGCGCTCCGCTTCGTCACGTCCGAAGGCGTTGGCGAGCAGCGTGAAGCCGGGATAGAGCCGTTCTTCGAAGACGCGCTGAATGAAGGCGCGGTTCGCTTTGCTCTCGAGCGCGACCACGAACATGAAGCGCACGAAGCGCGGGTGGCGCTCGGTCGACCACAGATCGACGACCGCGCGCATGGCGAAGCGCGGGATGTCTTCCTTGCGCTGAGGCGGCGGCAAGTCGAGCGCCGAAGCCAGCATCTTGTCGGCGCAGTATTCGACCACCGCACTGACCAACGCATCCTTGCTCGGGAAGTAGTGGTACAGGCTCGGTTGGCTGATGCCGAGCTCGCCCGCGAGCTTGCGCAAGGAGGCGCCCGCGACGCCGAGCTCGGAGACTAATGTGAGCGCGGTCTCCAGCACCTCCTCACGGCGCGCTGGGGGTTCGGCGTCAGCACGGCTCTTGCGCGCGGCCCGCGGCTTCGGGGATTTTCCCATCGATTCGGCTGCGCAGCGTAGTCGCTCGGGCCGGGCTTGCCACGGATCTCGCGTATTCGTGGACCGAGCTCAATAGCCCGCCGAGGGCGACCATGATCATCACGAACACCGGCGCGAGCGGCACGATCGGCAGCATGAACAAGGCCAAGACCAGCAATACGACGGCATACAGGCACCAGCTGATGCCAATCAACAGCAGCGCGTGCAGCGGGTAGCGCAGACGCACCTCGGACGTAGCTTCTTCCATGACGAGCCTCCCTGATTGCCGCTCCTCAATGTCGGCTATCGATCGATAGTCTGTGCCCTATCGACCGATAGGTCAAGGGGATCGGCCGAAAATTGCGCGATTGTCCGGGCCGGGGGGAAGCGAGCTATGCTGGGTGGTCTCGATGAACGAGCGCGCGCTGATTACGCTGGGGCTGCTCGCCGCCTGCACCACCAAGGGCGGGCCAGGGCAGACCATGACTCGCTTGCACGAGAAGATGCGTGACTACCAGGCGCGCGAACCCGCCAATGCGATCTTGCTGACGGTGTTGGCCTCGGCCGCTGCGTTCTACGTCGCTGAGCGCGGGCGTAACCCGAAGGTTGCTTCCTTCTCCGACGCGTTGACGTACGCGGCGACGAACTTGTCGGTGGGCTACTCCGACATTTTTGCCAAGACGCCCGGAGGTAAAGCCATCGGTTCGTTGCTGATGACCTATGGGCCGGCGCTCGCGACGCGCGCGCTCGACCCGCCCGGCCCGCCCACACCGATCTCGGGGATGCCCGCGCCGCAGCCGAGTGGCGTGAGTGACGCAGCCGTCGACCGGATCGTGGCGAGCCTCGATGCCATTCTAGCTCAGCTGCGTGCGCGCCCACTATGAATGAGGTCGTCGCTCTCGCGCTCTCATTTCCAGGCGTCGTGTACACGGTGCTGCTCGGCGTGGTGCTCGTGTATTGGCTGTTCGTCGTGATCGGTGCAATCCATCTGGGTGACGGCTCCGCGGATGGTCACTTCGACGGTTTGGGTGACGGGTCCGCAGATGTGGGTGATGTAGGCCACGGCGGCGACGTGGCAGACGGCGACGCAGGCGATGGCGGTGACGACGGCAGTGAAGGCTCGGCGGTGGCGGCGTTGATCAACGCGCTGCACCTGCGCTCGGTGCCGGCGACCGTGGTTTTCAGCTTGATCATCACGTTTTCGTGGCTGGTCTGCACGATTGCGATGCAGCTCGTCTCGCGTGATCTGCCAGCCAGCTCCCAACCCGTCCTCGGCTGGTTGGTGCTGGCCGGCTCACCGATCTTGGCGTTGCCGCTCACCTCCTTCACGGCCCGCCCGTTGGCCAAAGTGTTTGTCCAGCGACGCGCGACATCGCACTCGGACCTGATCGGTAAGACGGTTGTCGTGCGTACCGGTACGGTAACGTCTTCGTTCGGTGAAGCTTCGCTCGAAGACGGCGGTGCGGGTCTCGTGCTGCGCGTTCGCGTGGATCGCGAGCTGCCCGTGAAGCGGGGTGATCAGATGCTGATCGTGGACTGGGACCGCGAGCGCGAGTCGTTCCTGGTCGAGCCGCTCGAGTTCGAGCTACAGCACGACCGACGCATCAAGGACACCTAACCCCTCACGCCTGTTCAGGTCGCTTTTGGGGGTCCGCGGCGCCCGAAGTCGTGCGATCTTTCTCGGCAATGAATACTGGGGATCCTCAAGTCGTTGGGCTCGTTCCGGTTCTGATCGTCGTCGGCGTCATCGTCCTGCTCTTGTTCGGAGTGCTGGCTCTTCTGTCGCGCTTCTATCGGCAGGTCGATCAGGGGCGCGCTTTGGTCGTAAATACGATGCGCAGCGAACCGGTGGTGGCTTTCACGGGCGCCATCGTTTACCCGGTGATCAACCGAGCCGAGATCATGGACCTGTCCGTGAAGACGATCGACATCGATCGACGCGGCAAGGAGGGGCTGATCTGCAACGACAACATCCGCGCCGACATCAACGTCACGTTCTTCGTGCGCGTGAACAAGACCGTCGACGACGTGCTCAAGGTTGCGCAATCAGTCGGCTGCCAACGAGCCAGTGACGCGAAGGCGCTGTCGGAGCTGTTCTCCGCCAAGTTCGCAGAGGCGCTGAAGACGGTCGGCAAGCACTTCAACTTCGAAGAGCTCTACACCAAGCGCGACGCGTTCAAGGACAAGATCATCGAAGTGATCGGCAAGGATTTGAACGGCTTCATCTTGGATGACGCGGCCATCGACTACTTGGAGCAAACGCCGCTCGAGGCCCTCGACAAAGACAACATCATGGATGCCGACGGCATCCGTAAGATCACCGACTTGACGGTGATCCAGAACCTGAAGACCAACGAGCTCCGCCAAAAGGAGCGCATGGAAACCGGCAGCCAAAACCTGACCGCGGACGAGGCGGTATTTCGCTTCGAGCAGCGTCGCTCGGAGGCCGAGGCCAAGAAGAACAAAGAGGTCGCAGTCTCGCAGGCCCGTGAGTCGAACGAGGCGCTGCGCGTCGCCAGTGAAGAGCACAAGAAGACCGTTCTCATCACCACCAAGAACGAAGAAGAAGCCCAGATCGCCGAGCAGAACAAGGAACGCGGCGTGGCCATCGCCCAAAAGGCTCGCGAGCGCGAAATTGCCGTCGAGACCGAGCGCGTGGAGAAGGCACGAGCGCTAGAGGCAATTGGCCGCGAACGTGAAGTGGCGCTGGTTGGCATTGCACGCGACAAAGAGGTCGAGGTGCAGAAGAAAGAGATCGCGAACGTGATTCGCGATCGGATCTCGGTCGAGAAGAGCGTGGCCGCCGAGGAAGAGCAAATCAAAGATTTGCGCAACAGCTCCGAGGCCACGCGTAAGAAGGAATCGGTGCGCATTGCCGCCGAGGCGTCCGCGCAGGAAGTACTGGTCAAGCAAGTGAAGGCCGCCGAAGCCAGCGAGGAAGCGGCCAAGTTCAAAGCCCGCGAGCGGATCTTGCTGGCGGACTCCGAGCTCGATACCGCGGACAAAACCGCGCGCGCGAAAATCCGGATCGCGGAAGGCGTTCAAGCCGAGTCCGCCGCAGAGGGCTTGGCCAAGGTGCGGGTCCGCGAAGCGGACGCGGCGGCGATCGAAAAGCAAGGCTTGGTCGAAGCCAAGGTCACGCGCGAAAAGCTGGTCGCGGAGGCCGCTGGGCTCGCCCAGAAGGCCGAGTCGATGAAGCTGCTCGATAGCGCGGGCCGCGGGCACGAAGAATTCCGGCTGCGCTTGGACAAGGAAAAGAGCGTCGAGCTCGAGAAGATCCGTGCACGCAAAGAGGTGGTCGCGGCCCAGGCTCAGATCTTGGCCCAGGCAATGGGCAATGCGCGCATCAACATCGTCGGCGGCGACGGACAGTTTTTGGAGCGCTTCATGAGCGCGATTTCCATGGGGCAATCGGTCGACGGCGCGCTCGAACAAAGCGAGACCCTGCGCGACCTGGTGCAGAGCCTGATGAACGGCAATGGTGGCGCTGGTCTGGCCGAGGCACTCGACAAGCTGTCACCGCTGGTGACCCAAGTCGGTAGCAAAGACATCGTGGTCGAAGAAGTTCAAAAACCGCGGCCGCGTTGATCGAACGGCACCATGGCTCTAGAGCAAACGGTCGCCAGCGAGACGAAGCTCGAAGGCGGCAGCTACGACGTCATTCGCCGGCGCTTGCTGGACCGCGCCGCGGAGTTGGGCAAGCGCTGTGATGCGCTGAACGCCGCGCGCGCCAAGCTGTTCGGCGGTCGCGAGCTCGCGCTGCTCGCGACCGACCGTGTGCGCACCGAGAACAATTGCGTGCCGCGGGACGTAGTCAGCGTCGCCGGCCACCTGCTCTTCGGCTTTCAGGTGTTCATTGGCTTGAAGAGCGAGACCAAGCCCAGCGACGCGCTTTCGACGTATCTCTTTCAGCGCAGCGGCGAAGCTTTCGACCTGTCAGGCACGGCTTTCGAGGGGCCGCTCGCGTTCCTCGCCAATCCCGACTTCACCCGCGAGTTCAGCGACGTTTTTCGGTACTACAAGGATGCGCGGCTGCTGCAGCTGCGGCGCACCGATACTCGCCTCTTGATCGTGACCCAGATCGGCGCCTCCGCGCGCGACGTGAAGGTGTTCCGCTTCGCGATCGACGGCCAAAGTCGCGTCTCGTACATGGATGCGCGGGGGGAAGAAGACGCGGTGCCGCCGCGCCCGCACGCCTTTGCCTGGATACCCACTACGCGCGACAACCAGGTATCGGGCGCACACCCGCACATCAGCATCTTGAACGAGGTGTTCGTCGAAACCGTGGGCGGAGATCTGACCGTCAAGATCGAGAACAACACCCAAGATGGCTTTGGGGTTTACCGAGAGCCCGTCGACGACCCCAACCAGACTCTGGACGACGCAGAGATCGCGTATGCCAAAGTGGGCAGCCTGATCTTACTGAAGATCAAGCCTTTCCGCGAGGAACGCAGCCGCTACTTGGTCTACAACACGCGCACCTCGCACGTCTTGCGTGAGGACTCGATTGGTCAGTCTTGCCTCGAGCTGCCGGAGAATCACGGTATCATTTTTCCCGCCGGATATTATCTGGAGTCGGGCGAATACAAGGTGTTCGAGCGGGTTGCCGATTTGCGAATCGAGCGCGTGCTTCCGTCGCCGAACGGTGAAGACGTGCTGTTCGTCTTCTATCGAGGGGACGAGGGTGAGTACGAGCTCTTGCCGTACAACCTGATCAAGAAAGAGGTCGAAACCCCGATCCGCTGCCACGGCTACAGCTTGTTCCCGGACGGGACGATGCTGATCTTTCGCGCGACCCCCGGGCAAGAGCCCACCCGCGTGCATCCCGTTCAAGTCTGGCAAACGCCGTTCACGACCGCCGAGTTTGCCGCCTCCGCGCCTACGGATGGCTCGTACTTGGCCAAGGTGGGCAACGCCGATTTGGTCGCCGGGATCAGCGAAGCACTGACCGTTCAGAAGTTGGCCAAGCTGGAGGCGCCTACGCGTCGCAGTTTCGAAGACGTCGTGAGTTTCTCCCAGCGCTTGCTGGATGCTCATCATTGGCTCGGCAACGCCGAGGCGTTCGACTTGGCGAGCGTGGTGCGCGAGACCCAAGCCGCCGCCGCGCTGATCATCGACGAGTTCGAGAAGCTCCGCGCGCTGGAAAAGACGGCGCGGGACGCCGTCCGGGCCGCCGAGACTAGCCAAAAAGAGCTGCTGGACAAGCTACGTCCGGCAGACCTGCGCTCGGTGGATGCGTTCCTGGGAGCGCTCAGCGCGTTGAAGAAGCAGCGCGGTGCGCTGGTTTCACTCAGGGAAGTGCGCTCGGTCGACGTGGCGAAGCTGGCCGAGCTGGAGGCCGAGATCGCGACCCGCTTCGATGAGGTGAGCGCGGCTTGCGTTGGCTTCTTCTTGTCGGCAAACGCATTCAAGCCTTTGTTGGATGAGCTCGATCTACTGGTTCGAAAGATCGAAGGCACCAAGACAGCGGGGGAGCTCTCGGAGTCGCGTAGCGAACTCGAGCGTATTCACGAGGGCTTGACCTTGCTCGCCGAGACGGTCAACGGGCTCAAGGTCGCCGATCCGACGGCGCGCACCAGCATCCTCGACGGAACGAGTACCGCATTCGCCAAACAGAATCGGGCGCGAGCGATTTTCGATGGCCGCTACCAGGAGCTTTCCGTCAGCGAGGGACGCGCGGAGTTCGCCGTTCAGTTCAAGCTGCTCGGTCAGAACGTGGTCAGCGCGCTCAGCCTGGCCAAGACGCCCGAGAGCTGCGATGAGCAACTCGGCAAGCTGATGCTACAGCTCGAGGAGCTCGAGAGTCGGTTCGGAGAATTTGCCGAATTTGCGCCAGAAATTGCGGATAAACGCGAGGAGGTGCTGGGCGCGATCGCCTCGCGCCGTCAGGCGATCGTGGAGGATCGCCAGCGCCGGGCGCAAAATTTCGCGCTGGCGGCCGAGCGAATCTTGTCCGGCATCGTGCGCCGAGCGCAGAATTTCAAGCAACTCGATGAGCTGAATACGTTTTTCGTTTCGGATCCGACGCTCGGCAAGCTCGAAGAACTGCGCACGCAGTTGCTCGAGCTGGGCGACGCCGTGCGTGCCGAAGAGCTCGAATCGAAGCTGAAGTCGGCGCGTCAAACTGCGCTGCGCGCCCTGCGAGACAAGACCGAACTCTCGGGCGGAGAGGATGATTCGATCCGTTTCGGCGAGCACCGCTTTCTGGTCAACACTCAGCCGCTCGAACTGACGATCGTGGCGCGTGAGGGCGGGCTATTCAGCCACTTGACGGGCACGGACTTTTACGAGCCGCTGAGTGACGAGGGCCTCGAACGCGGCCGCGAATTCTGGGACCAAGCGCTGGTATCCGAAAGCGCCGAGGTCTACCGCGGTGAGTATCTGGCCGTCTCGATACTGCTGGATGCGGAGGCGGGGCGCGCGGGTTCGAGCTTGCCCGCTTTGGAAGCTGCGCTCCGTGAGGAGCGCTTGCCCGAGCTCGTGCGCGCGTATGCCGCCGAACGCCTCGATGAAGGCTACGAGCCCGGAGTCCACGACGCCGACGCGACCGTTATCCTGAGTAAACTCCTCGGTTTGCAGAAGATCGCGGGCTTGCTGCGCTTTTCGCCGGATGCGCGCGGATTGGCTTGGCTATATTGGCAATCACTGCCCGAAGATCAGCGGGACTTACTCTCGCGGCGCGCAGAGAGCATCGGTCGCCTGCGTACTCTCTTCGGCGATCCTGGCCCCGGTTTGGCGCTCGCGCGCGAATTCGAAGCACCGATCGCAAGCTACGCGCTGGGTGTCGGCTTGGGCAAAGGGGTGCCCGTCGCGTTCGCCGCGCGCTATCTGATCGAAGAGCTCGGACAGCCGCGTCCAAGCTTCACGGTCAGCGCGCGCGCCGAACAATTGCAGACCGAATTTCAGAAACACCTCGAAGAACTGGCGGCTCGGCGCGGCTTCGAAGAAGATCTTTCGCTGCTGGAAGCGCACGGCCCGGAGCGGCTGGGGATTGCGCTCGCTTACGTGGACACGTTCCTGAAGCGGAGCCAGAGCACGGCGCTGAACAGGTATCGCTTGGAGGTGGTTGCTCGCTTCGTCGCCCTCGGTGGCGCCACCGTCAACGTGTCTTCGGCAGCGACCGAGGCGTTGGCCAGCGGTCTCCTGGGGACGCATCCTCGGCTCAAGAACCGCGAACTTTCGCTGTCGTTCGACGAGCTACTCGAGCGCGTCAGCGGCTTCATCGAGGAGCGCGCTCCGCGCTACCGCAGTTACAAGAAGCTGCGATCGGAGGTCGCGGCGCGTGAGCGCGCGCGCCTCAGGTTGGGGGAGTTCGCCGCCCGCGTGCTCACCTCCTTCGTGCGCAATCGCTTGATCGACGAGGTGTACTTACCGCTCGTCGGGGCCAACCTCGCGAAGCAATTGGGCGCTGCTGGCAAGACCAAGCGCACCGATTTGATGGGGTTACTGCTGTTGGTCTCGCCACCCGGCTACGGCAAGACCACGCTCATGGAGTACGTTGCGAGTCGCCTCGGGCTGGTATTCGTCAAGGTGAACGGCCCCGCACTCGGTACCTCCGTGGTCTCGCTCGATCCGAGCGAAGCGCACAACGCTACTGCGCGCCAAGAGGTCGAGAAGATCAATCTGGCGCTCGAGATGGGCAACAACGTAATGCTCTATCTCGACGACATCCAGCACACGAACCCCGAACTTTTGCAAAAGTTCATTTCCTTGTGTGACGCGCAACGCCGCATCGAGGGCGTCTGGAACGGCCGCTCGCGAACCTACGACTTGCGGGGCAAAAAGTTCTGCATCGTGATGGCTGGCAATCCGTACACGGAGTCGGGCGCGCGCTTTCAGATCCCGGACATGCTCGCCAACCGCGCCGATACCTACAATCTGGGCGATATCCTGAACGGTAAGGAACAAGCGTTCGCGCTGAGCTACCTCGAAAATGCCCTGACTTCGAACGCGGTGCTCGCGCCGCTCGCCGGTCGCGAACCGGCAGACGTGCACAAATTGGTCGCCATGGCCCAGGGCGAGGAAGTGCCCGCCTCGGAACTCGCGCACGGCTACGGTGCCGCCGAGATCGAAGAGTTCGTCGCGCTTTTCAAGCGGCTATTTCAGGTGCAGCGCACGCTACTGCGCGTGAACCAGGAGTATATCGCGTCTGCGTCGCAAGACGATCGCTACCGCAGCGAGCCGCCGTTCAAGTTGCAGGGTAGCTACCGCAACATGAACAAGTTGGTCGAAAAAGTGGCGGCGGCCATGAACGAGGCCGAGCTGGAGCGCCTGATCGACGACCACTACACGAGTGAAGCGCAGACGCTGACCCGGGGTGCGGAGCAGAACCTGTTGAAGCTCGCAGAAATGCGTGGCCGGCAAAGCGACGAGCAGAAGCTGCGCTGGGCGGAGATCAAGGAGGCCTTCGTGCGCGTACAGCGCATGGGCGGCAAAGACGAAGATCCCGTGGCCCGTGTGACTGGTTCGCTGAGTCTGTTGGACGACCAACTGAAAGGGATTCGCCAAGCACTCGGAGAAGCGGTCACGGCGAGCCGAGCCGCGCAGTCTTCGGATGCGCAGCAAGATGCGCTCCGTCAGGGTCTCGCAACGCTCTCACGGCCCAAGCTCGAGGTAACCCTGCACGGCGCGGCCCCGCACGAACTCGGACGCGTTGCGAGCGAACAACTGACGCTTCTGCGAGAGCTCCTGCTGAAAGTCACGGCGTCTGGCGGGCCTGCCGCGAGCGGCGAGCTGGATCAGCGTCTCGGCGAGATCGCCGCTGCGATTGCTGGTATGCAGCGCACGATTGAGCGTGGCATGAGCCGCCCCGAACGGGTCGACGTGTCGCTCGTGGGTCACTCCAAGACCAACTTCTTCCGACCGGTGTCGAGTGACGACGTCTGCTCGCTCGGTGGCTTGTTCGTTGCCACGTATGAAAAGCCACCCGCACTGGGCGCGCCAATCGAGCTTGCGCTGGCCTTCCCCTCGGGCCCAACGTGTAGCGTTTTCGGCGCGGTGGCCTACACGCAAGACGAACTGAGCGACGATTTCCCTGCGGGGTTCGGCGTTCGCTTCAGCCAAGTCTCGCCCGAAGCTCGAGCCCTGATCGAAGAGTACGCAGCTGTGCGCGAGCCATTGTTGCGCGACGACTAGCCGTCCAGAAGCGAGATCCTGCGAACTCCGTTCGTCTCGAACGGAGACATTCGGCGATTGTGGGTGAACGTGTTGGCTGTGTCGCAGGCAACGTGGAAACTCGGTGATTTCGATTGCCGAGAATCTGGCGTTCCAGCAGCGTCGAAGTGCCGGCCATGGCGCGTCGGTTGCACTAGGTGCCCTTCGTGTCAGCGAAGGTCACGAGTCTCGACGAAGCCCTAGGTAACGCCTGCGAGAACGTGCCGGGTGTGCGGATCGGTGCCCTTGCCTTACTGCCCGAGGGGCTGTTGATCGGAGGGATCGGAGCGGGGTCCGCGCTCGATCGTGAACCGCTCGTCCGCTCGGCCGTGCGCTGTTTGGGGACGTCGAGCGCGCTTGCGCGTACCGCTCGAGGTGCGGCGGAGTTCGTGGAGTTCGCCTTCGTGAGTGAAGAGCAGTTGGTCATCATTCTGCGTGGCCTGGTTCGTTCGCGATTGGCGCTGGTTCTCGTTTGCACGCGTGAGTCGAATCCGGCGTTCGTACTCAGCGCAACGCGGCAAGCTCTCAACGTAATCGAGACGACGACCGATCTGGCCGAATGGGGCGTATGAGCCCGCCTGGAATCGATTGGACGGCGCTCACTGACGCTCTCGTTGAAATCGAGCGCTTGCAGCCCGACGAGTCGGGGCTGCTCGAGTTCGGCATCGAAAGACGCGGGGGGATCTTCGTAGAGAAGGGCCGTATTTGCTGGGTCGCTGCGAGCGGCTTGGGGCGCAGGCTGCGCAATTTGATCCTCGTTCACTCCAACATCGAGGAGGCGGAGCTCGAGCGCGTGTGCGAGCAATGCCGAATAAAAGGTGGCACGGTCGGACAAGTGTTGGTGGATGAGGGTCTGCTGAAGCCCGAAGAATTGGAGGGCGCGCTCCGGCAGCACTCCGCAGAGTGCTTGATTGAGCTCTGCCGTTCGCCCCTGCCGACGCGCTTTCGATCGCACGCCGGGCGTGGCTATGCGCCCCGGTTCACGTTCCGCCCCGTCGAGCTTTTGCTGGCCACTGTCGGCTCGTGCTTTCCCGAGCGCCAAGCAGAAGCGCATCGCGAGCTCCGCGCGCTGGAGATTCCCGGGCTACGGGCGGCGGCATTTGCGATCGACCGCGAATGCGATTGTCTGCTGCCCGTCGTCGAGCACGGGGGTCAAACCATCGACGGTCTGCGAGCGCTCAGTCGCTGGGCGAGCCTGATGCCGAACGCGAGCCTGGAACTCGCGGCAGCGCCGTCGTTTGCATGGGCTGCGACCGAGAAGGGTGACTCCGTGCTCGTTTGGTGGCGCGCCGGACTACTCTACGCGGCTTCGTGTGAGGACCGTGCCGGATTGGCTCGGGTGACGAGTCGCCACATGAACGTAGTGGAACGATGAAACGCGCCCCCTGGTTGCCTCTGCGTTCAGGGCTGGCACCACGCATCCATGCGCGTGACCAAGGAGCGCTCGTGAGCGCTGATGCGCTCTAGCTCGCGATTGAGCCGTTCGGCCTCCGCGTTGTTGTTGGTCTCGAGGGCAGCGGCGAGCGAGCGCAAATTTTCGGCCGCGCTGTTCAACACACCCGCGTACTCCGCGACCAGCTTTGCCATGTCCTCACTACCGAATTCCATCGGGCCGAGTTGCTTGGCTAGGCGCTCATAGCGACCTGCCGCCGCGACGTAGCCGTTGCTCATGGCGGGGCCGACGCCGGCTCCGCCGCCACTCGCGCCGCCGCCACCGGCGGTGCCGCTGCTGCCGCTGCTGCCGCTGCTGCCGCTGCTGCCCGCGCCGTGGGTGATGGTGAGCACGTCGTCGAGCGCTGGGTTGACCTGTGCGATCAGCGCGCGACATTGCCTGGTGCGCGTGAAACGACTGCAGGCGCTGGTCACGAGGGTGAATGAGACGAGCAGGACCGGCGTGAGGAGCGCAGCGCCGTAGGTTTTGAGCTTGGCGAAATGGCGGAACATTGTGCTTGCGCTCGGGTGTGACCGAGCGGGAAAGTGAACGTAGCATCATGGGTGCCACGCGAACAATTGGGAGCGCCGCGTGGGCGGCTGCCTGCCTTGCGTCGCTTGGCCTCGGCCTCGGCGCCTGCCATCCCGATGGCAAACAGGCAGGCCGTCGGGCGGCATCGAAGGATGCGCAAGCGCTCGCGTCCGCCATCCTGGCTGACGGCTCGGGCGAACAGCCGAGACCCCCGTCCGCTCCGACGCCGCTCGCGCCGGCAGTCGTTCAGACGCTGCGCTCGTTGCGCGATCAGCGGCTCGAGATCGTGCCACCGACCGTGCAGAGCGCTCTGCTTTCGTTTGGTACCGATCGCCTCGTGCAAGCGACCGTGGACAAGGTGACTTTTCGCGATAGCAAGCAGGGGCAGGTGATCACCGAGGCGAGCATCGGTGCCGTGCGTGCGGTGGCTCACGGCCCGGATGGGTCGTTGTTCGCAATTGGGGCTACTGGCAGCGTGCGCCTCGAACCGCGCATGAAGCTGGCGAAGCACTTCCCCCGGGTCCCTTTCTTGCCTGGCTCCGAGCTGCTCCCCGACTTGGAAGGCCCGGGTCACTTTTTCGTCTATTACTCGGAAGACGCGCAACTCTACTGGTACCCGTTCAGCAGCGAGATCAGCTCGATCTTGCCGATCGAGGCCAGCTTCCACTTGGAAGGTTGTCTCGAGCCCATCGCCCAGCTGCGCGACAACGCGATCGTCTGCCGGACCGCGACGGGTTTTCTGCGTCAGGCGCCACGCGGGAGCCGCACTGAGTTCAACTTCCCGTCTAGCGACGACCCGCTGGTCCGCTTGCTACCGGGCATGCGTCTCGACGAGTTCTTTGCGATCAGCAAAGCCGGGGAAGTCCTGCATCTGCGGCTGGCTGGCAGCCTTGCCGTTCTGGCGCGCTTCCGTCTGCCCGCAACGGTATATGCCGCGGCAGCCAACACCGATACTCTGGCCTTCGTGTCGATGAGTAACCCGCAACCGGGACAGCCGCGCCGCTGGTCGCTACGTGTCACAGACTTCGAGGGCCGCGCGCGCTTCGAGACCAATTTGCCCGCCACGGCGCCGAGCGCGGACGAAGATTGGGCGGCGGCCGTCGTCGAAGACAAAAACCTAGCGATATCGGTGTTTGAGCCGCTGATCGCGATAGGCGGAGCAAAGCGCGTCACGGTCTGGGATTACGCGCAGGGGCGCGATCTTTTCACCCGCTAGCGCCCAGTCTGGGCCGCCGGCCAAATGCTGGAAAAGTTGGCCGTTTTCTCGATTCCGGGCAGATCGCTCAGGTGATGACCGGTGGCCGCTTCGAATCCGAACTCGCTCTCGTCAAACGGATTGCCGACGAGCTTGCTCAACAGCAGAAAGAGCGCGCTTCGAGTGCGCACCTGTTGGCGGCCATTGCCGCGCGCCCGAGTCCGGCTTGTGACTTGCTTCGAGAACGCAAGTTAGGGGTCGAAGAGCTACTGCGCGCGGCGCGCGGAATCGAGGAGGAGCTCGAGGATCCGATCAAGGCGTGCTTGCAAAGAGCTCGCGAGATCGCTGGTCGCATGGGGGACGGGGATGCGGCGGCGGTTCATTTGCTGGTTGCGTTGGTGGGGGAGCCACGCAGCTCAGCCCGTCGCGTGCTGGAGGGCTTGAACATCGATACCTCGCGGCTACGCACGCAAGCCGTTCAAGTCGGCCTTGGCTTGGTCGGTCGACGTCGCGCGTCGCCAGAGCAACCGCGTGAAGCACCGCTGCCTCCGCCGCGACGCGTTTCTACCGCGATCAAGGTGCCGCTCTATCCGCCGCCGCGCAGGTCAGCGAACGGCGAAGCCAGCTCGTCGATTGTCCCTTCTGCTCCCGAGGGGCGCGGTGTCGGAGTCGTCGTGCCGGTGATGGCTTTGCCGAGCAGTGCGCAGCGTGTGACCTTGACGCGCACCGCGCAGCCAGTTCCCGTGCTCGACAAACCGGTGCTCCGAGAGCCGGAACCGTGGGAGCGCTTCGAGCTCGACCCGCAGAAGTTCCCGACCTTGACGGCTCTAGGCCGAAACCTCACCTTGGCCGCCGCGCGTGGCGAACTCGACCCCGTGGTCGGTCGGGATGCGGTGATTGAGCAAGCGTTGGATGTGCTCGCCAAGCGCGAGGGCAATAACCCCTGCCTCGTGGGTATCGCTGGCGTGGGCAAAACCAGCATCGTGCGCGGTCTGGCGCAGCGTATCGCCGCCGCGGAAGACGTGCTCTCGCTCGACGATCGCGTGATCGTTCAAATCCCCGTCAGCGAATTGGTCGCCGGCACGGGCGTGCGTGGCGCGCTCGCCTCGCGCGTCGGGGCGCTGCGCAAGGAAGTCGTCGCGGCCAAAGGCCGGGTGGTGATCTTCTTCGACGAGATCCATCAGTTGTTCATTGGGGAAGCGGCGGAAGAGATTGCCTCGGAGCTCAAGATCGCTTTTTCGCGCGGAGAATTGCCGTGCATTGGCGCCACGACGCCCGAAGACTTTCAAAAGGCATTGGCCGCGGACGCGGGCCTGGCCCGTCGCTTCTCGCTCGTCGAAGTAGAACAGCCGAGCCGAGAAGATGCGTACTTGATCGTGGATGCGCTCAAACCTCGGCTGGAAGCGCACCATCAGGTCCGCTATCAGACCGAAGCCTTGGCGCTCGGCGTGGGCTGGTCGGTGCGCTACTTGCCCGGGCGCGCGCTGCCAGACAAAGCGGTGTCGATTTTGGATTTGGCGGGCGCGCGTACGCGCCGCCGCGGCAAACCCGAGGTAACGGCGGAAAGCGTAGCCGAGGTCGTGGCCGAGCTGGCGGACATGCCCGTCGATCGGCTACTCGAGGCTGATGGCGACCGCATGCTGCGCCTGGAAGAAATCTTGGCCGAGCGCGTAGTCGGCCATGGCGATCAAATCCGGCGCATTGCGCGCATTTTGAGGCGTAACGCCGCTGGTTTGGGCTCGCGCCGTCCGATCGGTACCTTCCTCTTGCTGGGGCCGACCGGCGTGGGCAAGACCGAGAGCGCGAAGGCCATCGCCGAGGTCTTGTTCCACTGCGACACGGCGATGACGCGCGTCGATTTGTCGGAATTCTCCGAGCCGCATGCGATCGCTCGACTGATCGGCGCGCCTCCCGGCTACGTCGGTCACGAGGCGGGGGGGCAGCTCACTGAAGCGGTGCGCCGTCGCCCGTACCAAGTGATCCTGCTGGATGAACTGGAGAAAGCGCACCCAGATGTACTCACCTCCTTTCTGGCCGTGTTCGACGAAGGACGGCTCACCGACGGGCGCGGACGCACGGTCGACTTCACGAATACCGTGATCCTGATGACGTCCAACCTAGGCGCCGAAGAGAGTGGCAGTGCGCCACGCCGGCGTGTGGGCTTCGGCAATGATGCGCAAGACCGCGCGGATCTGGAGCAACGGGTCGTGGCCGCGGCGCGCAGCGCGCTGGCCCCCGAACTTTACAACCGCATTGACGAAGTGTTGGTGTTCGCTCCGCTCGCGCGCGCCGAAGTTCGCGAGATCGCTCGCCGCTTGCTGGAAGGTGTGGGCCGCGCGCTGTCTGCACAACGCGGATTGCGGCTGGATTTCGGCCCAGAAGTGGTTGAGTTCCTGCTCGACCACGGCGGCTTCGATCCAACGCTGGGCGCGCGGCCGATGAAGCGCACCATTGCGCGCTTGGTGGAAGCTCCCCTGGCGGAGAAAATCCTGCGCGGGGAGCTCCACCCGAAGAGCATCTTGCTGCTGTCCGTCGAGGGCGAACAGCTCGAATGCGACGTCCTCGACGCCGAAGCCAGCAGCGCCGCCGAGTGAGAAGTTCGGCCACCAGGCACTGACGCTTCCCGCCAGTGCCCCCTCGCAAAGGCAACGTCCAGCCATAACGAACGCAGTGACGACGATATCCGCGGGCCTCGACGTCACTCCAGTTCTGGGGCCGAGGCCCCAAAACCGAGCGAGGAACCAAGCGGAGCGCTCGCGACACAACTCGACACCACTCCAGTTTTGGGGCCGGGGCCCCAAAACCGATGGTTGAACAAAGCAAATCGTTCGCGACGCAACTCGACGTCACTCCAGTTTTGGGGCCGAGGCCCCAAAACCGATGGTTGAACAAAGCAAATCGTTCGCGGCGCAACTCGACGTCACTCCAGTTTTGGGGCCGAGGCCCCAAAACCGAGTGACGTCACTCCAGTTTTGGGGCCGGGGCCCCAAAACCGAGGGTGGGGCCCCGCCTGCGGGGCGGGAGCAGAGCTCCCGATAACAGAGTGGGGTGATGTAGGAGTGGCCTCGGTCGATCGAGTTCACTTTTGCCCGGCCGTCGTGTTACCTATTCGGATCGACGAAGATATTTTTAGGGGCACTGAGCAGAGCACCGGACACAGAAACTCCAGAATCAGATGGCGGCCATGGACTCCCTCAGCCTTCGGCATCGTCCGGTGGATCGCGCCATCCAGATCGTCGCGCCGTATTGCGATCTTGCGAGCCGCCTCGAGGTCGTCCCACCGTCGGCTCTGGTCAGAGGGCTCTACTTGCGATCGCTCGAAACCGTGTTGCAACGCGCGGGTCGTCCTCAGCTCTATCGAGACTGTTTCGAGGGTGAGCGCTGGTCCCCGGTCCGAATGTATCCGTTGCGTGACTATATGATTCGCCTGGCGCTTGCCGGTGCCTCGTTACGCTCGCCGGAGAAAGTGCACGAAGGCATGCACGACATCTGGCGCACCAACGCGACCACGTTTGCGGCCAGCTTGCTCGGTCGGACGATGCTGCGCCTGCTTTCGCACGATCCCGTCCGGCTCACCGAGCAAGGCCTCGCTGCGCGTCGGCAGACCTACCAATACGGGCATTGGGAGATCGTCCGCCACGGTCCGCGTGCGGTGGAGATGGTATACCGTGAGGAGTATCTCTGGATCGAGTCGGCCATCGCCGGCGGCGCAGTGGGCGCGTTCGAGGCGTGCGGCATCGAAGCCAAGCTCGAAACGAAATTGCTCAATCGATTCGACGGTTCGACCATGATCACGTGGTAAGAAGCACGGGAGGAGCAGCCAGCGGGTTCCCGTGATTAAGAACGACGAGCCAAACCTCCCCGAGACCGAGGGTGGAGTCGGCGTGTGGGTGCTCGCGCCGAGCCCCGCGGCCGCCGATCGCATTTCCGCTACGCTCGCTGATCGTTACGCCACGCACGACACCCAGATCTTGGTTGTCGACGGTGCACCTGCCGAGCTCTTGCCGCGCCTGCGTCAGCGCGTCGGCGGCGCCCCGCTCGGCTTCGTCGCGGTGGACGAAGTAGCGGCGCTCGACGCGCTCTCGCACGGTGCGGATGAAGTGCTGGTCTGGCCGGCCCCGGATGATCGCGCGATTCACGGTTTTTTCGACCGCACGCAGCTGCGCGCAGCGCTGCGCAAAGGGCAAGAGCACAGTCGCGCCTCCATGGTGCACACCGAGAAGCTGTCGGCGCTCGGCACGCTGGTCGCGGGCGTAGCGCACGAGATCAACAATCCACTGATGGCGCTGCAGCTCAGCATCGAAGCTTGCATGGCGCTGATGACGCCGCTCGCGAACGTGGTGCACGAGCTCTCCGTGTGGGCGACCCGCGGCTGGGGCGCGACGCCCGAACAAGTACAGATGCTGCACGACCTCGCGCTGACCGGCGCGCCGCGCGTGGAGGGGCGCCAGCTACTCGAAGAAATGCTGGCCGCTTCGTCGGCCATTGGCAGCGTGGTCCGTGATCTGCGCGTGTTCGCCCGCTCCGATGGCGACCGCGAGGAAGCGCAGATGCTCGACGCCAACGACGTCGTCGATCAAGCATTGCGCCTCGTGGGTCGTGAGATCGGCATGGTCGCGCACATCGAGCGTGACTACGCGCGAGCGCTGCCGCGCGTGGTGGTGCCGCACGGTCGCCTGACGCAGGTGTTGGTCAACATCTTGATCAACGCAGCGCACGCCATCAACGACGTCGAGCGCGAGGTGCATCGAGTTCGCATCACCACTCGGGCCGATACCGAGTACGTGGCGATTTCCATCTCCGATACCGGTCCGGGTATCGCATCGGAAGCGCTGTCGCACATCTTCGATCCGTTCTTCACGACCAAACGTTCTGGGCTCGGTACCGGTCTCGGTCTCAGCATTTCTCGCTCGATCATGCGTGATCTAGGCGGTGATTTGATCGTGGAGAGCGTGCACGGGTCGGGGGCCACGTTCATCGCGCTGCTCCCGCTCCCGGATCACGCGACCATGCGCAAGGCGTACCTGCAAAACCGTGACGCGGCGGTACGTCGTCCATTGAGCAAGCGCCATACGGTGCTCGTGATCGACGACGACGAGCGGATCTTGAAGGCGTACGCGCGCATGCTGGCCAGCTCTTGCGACGTGATCATGGCCAGCGATGGGCAAGAAGCCATCGATCTGCTGAGCTCCGGCTCTAGCCCGGACGCCGTCGTGACCGAGATTGCGCTGCCGGAGGTCGATGGCCGCGCGCTGTTCGAGTGGCTACGCCGTGAGCGACCGGCGCTCGCGGCGCGCACCGTGTTCGTGACTTCGGATGCTACGCGCGAGCGCTACCGCGCGTTCCTCGCCGATACCATGAACGGAATTTTGACCAAGCCGGTCAGCGCGAATGATTTGTGGACCGCGCTGGCGAACTTGGTCAATCAGCGGTCGACCAGCTCAAGGCCGCCGCCGCGCGAGTGAAGCCCGCGCCCTGGGCGTAGATCACGACCCGCGCGCCCTCGGTGAGCTTGCCCGCGTCGCGCGCGGCGATCAAATTGACGACAGGGCCCACGCCCCCCAAATGGGCATAGCTGCGATAGGTCTGGGTCGCGACGTCTGGCTTCAGACCGAGCGCTTCGGCGATCGCCAAAGGCACCCAGCGACGCGGCTGCACGCTCAGCAGCACGTCGATCGAATCGACGGCAAAACCCGAGCGTTGCGCGAGCTCGGCCACGGTGCGCGCGGCCGTGGGCACCGTGTCTTGCATCAGCGCGCGCGTGGCGTCGGGCGATCGGCTGCCCATGGATAGCGCGCTGCCAGCCTCCCACCAAGGTGGGTCGGTCTCGTTCGTTTTGCCTCGGCACCAAACGACGGCGTCGTGGTGCTCGCCGTGGGTCATGCTGTGGGTCTGCAAGATCCCCGGAACCTTGCTGGCCGTGACGAGCATGGCCGCCGCGCCGTCACCGACGCTGGGCGCTGCCGGATGAGACATCGCGAACGTGCGCGTGCACAGGTGCGAGGAGGTGAGCAGCACCGTGCGCGCACGCCCCGACTCGATCAGCGAAGCTGCCAAATTCAGATGCGTGATCGGGCTGGCGCAAGCAGCGTCCACACTGACGGACCAAGCGCGCTTGGCGCCGATCAGATCCCCGACGCGGCAAGCGTTGCTGGGCATGATCCGATCCGGAACCAAGGCCCAGGAGAAAATGGCATCGACTTCGGCAGCGTCGATGCCGGCATCGTTCAACGCGGCACGGCCCGCGTTGGCTTCGGCTTCCGCCGAGGTCATGCTCGCGTCTGCGACGCGACGCTCGCGCGCGCCCAAGAACGGATCGTGCTCTTCCTCGGCCAAGTAGCGCTTCACGATGCGAAGCGTTGGATCGCGTTCGTCGCTCGGCACGTCGACCAGCGAGCGATCGCCTTGTTTCATGCGACTCGCGGCGCTGAACGCCTCGGGCCAGTCGGCGTTGGTGCGGATTCGGTCTGGGAACCATTGCCCCAGACCGGCGATCCGAGCGTGCACTAAGCGGTCCCCTTGCTCAGCATCGACATGTGCTGCAAGGCTTCATTGCGGCCACCGCCGGTGAGCTTCACGTCGCGGTCGATGCGAATGTCGAGCACCACCGGCACGCGCGCAGCGCGCAAGCGCGCTAGCTGCTCGGCCGTGATTTCTCCGGGATGGTTTACGCGTAGGCCGGCCATGCCCATCGAGCGCGCCCAGGCTGCGAAGTCCGTCCACGGAGACTCCCACTCGGCTTCGCGCCCGAATACCTGGCGGTAGCCGTGGTACACCATGTTGTAACGAGCGTCGTTGAAGACTGCGAACACGATCGGCAAGCGGTACTTGAGCGCTACCAGCGCCTCCATGCCGACCATTTGCATGCCGCCATCCCCGCACACGCAGACTACGGACCGCTCGGGATCGGCGAGCGCAAGCCCGATTGCTCCGCTGATGCCAGAACCCATGCTGCCCAGGCCGAGGTGGATGGTGAAATTATCCGGGCCGCGCGCAGTCAGGTAGTGCAGCGCGAACAGCATGTGCTCACCGATATCGGTGATGAAGGCCGTGTTTTCCGGAACTGCCGCTTGCAGATCGGCGATTGCGCGCTGAGGCTTGATGCGCGGGCTGGAATCGACGGCGAAGTTCGCGTGCTCGCAGGGCGAAGTTTGACGCAGCTCGCGCAGGCGTGACTGCGATTTTCCGTGACGCAGCCCTTCGCTGACCACGAGCGCTTGGAGATCCTCTGCGAATGCGCCGAGGTCTGCGACGACGCCGAGCGCCGTCGGCAGGTTTCTGCCGATCACGGCTGCGTTCAAATCGACGTGCACGAGTCGTCCGCCGTCGGCGATGAACCGCGTCGGACCGATCGAGCAATCGTCCAAGTCCGTACCCAAGACGAGCGCCGCGTCGACGCCGCGTCCGATGTATTCGCGCGCCCAGAGCGACGCCGCGAGCCCGCCGTGCCGCAGCGAACGCGGATGCAGTTCACTGACCAAGCCCTTGGCTTGAGGAGTAGTCACGAACGGGATGTCGAACGCATCCACCAGCTTGCGAATCAGCGACGCGTACGGGCGACAACCGGCGCCGATGACCAGCAACGGGCGCTCGGCGGCCACCAACCAATCGGCGGTTTGCTGGACGACCTCTGCCGAGGCACGTGCCACGAACTGAGTAGGCGGCGCTTCCACCAGCGAGAGCGGCGCGCCAGCGCGACCGAGCTGAATCGGGAGCACCAGCAAAGCCGGCCCCGGATTGGCCGGGTTTTTCGCGGCGTTGAGCGCGGCCAGGCCCTGCGCCGTGGCAGTCCTCGATTGCGTCACGCGCACCGTGGCTCGCGTGACGTGGCCCAGCATCTTTTCGATTCCGATGCCTTCCGGCCCGCTGTCTTGAAGCAGGCGCCCGCCTTCTGCCGCCCAGGCGACATCCCCACAAATGACTAGTAGAGGGATTCGTTCGAGGTGCGCCGAGACGATGCCCGTGACGGCATTGGTCGCGCCCGGGCCGGCGGTCACTACCACCGCGGGAACGCGACCAGACGCGCGGTAGTAGTCTGCCGCAGAGAACGCCGCCGAGGTCTCGTGGCGTGACTCGATCAGACGCGCGCCTTGGGTGTTCAATATCGCATCGAACACGGGCGAGACGGGGCCGCCAGGGATGCCGAAGAACGTGTCTACGCCCGCGGCAACCAACGCGCGGACCAGCCGATGTGCGGCTGGTGCTTCCGCTTCGACGGCGGGGGCGGCGACGACCACGCCGGATTCGGGCACGCTCGGCTTGCGACTTCGTTTCGGATTCAGTTCAGCGATGTATGATTGCGGAGCGCTTTCCTCACTGGGATCTAACTCGGTTTCCGCAACGTTCTGTTGTGACATGTAATCTCCAAGGCGATCCCCATCGTGCTCGCGATAACACAGTTGGGTTGTCAGTTGTGTGAACACCGTTGCGTTTTTGTTGGTCTCCGATTTTTAATTCGCCTGCACGAGCGTCCACGCGGCTACGTGCGAGTGCACGAGTTGTGCATCGCGAGCAACACTATCGAATGTGTTTTTCCCAGAGCGCTGTAAATGGCGTGGGTTTTACGGACTCGCGTCGAGCGCGCGTCGGTAGCGTTCGCGTCTGAGATCGTCTTCGAGAATTTCGAACGCTTCCGCGAGCACTTCCAAGATCAGCTCTACGTCGTCGCGCAAATCGACGGTTTCGCTGGTCAGAATTCGGCTCGGATCGTACTCGTCTTTGAGCGACCCGTAGGCGCGTCGAATGTCGTAGCTAGTGGCGCTCCGCGAGACTCCGAGCAGCGCGAAGTAATCGCCTTCTTCGCTCAAGGCCTTGCGCGAGAGGATGCGCGCGCGAAGCGCGGCGTGATCCAAGTGATCGGGCCTGGCCGCGCGCTTTTCTTGCGCTTCGCGCGGGGCGCGCCGCTCGCCACTGGCTCGTGCCAGTACCGATAACTCCACGAGTATGTAAAGCACCGCTGCAAAGTCTTTGTGCCCGGCGCGGCGCAAGGTCTCCGCTAGTGGTTCCTCGTTGATGGAGCGTACGATCGCCGCTTCTGCGTCTGTGATCGCGCACTCGCCGAGCAGCGATGGGTTGTCGCCCTTCTGCAGTACCGTGCTTGCCCCGCCCAGTCGCTGCAGCGCTTGTTCCGGCGAAACTGCACGACGCACGATTTCGACCAACACCTCTGCACCGGTCGCGCCGCCGAAGACCGCGGGTTCGGCCTGCAAACGCACCGGCACGTCGCCTTCCACGCTCACTGCACCGCTGTTGAGCAACACGATCCGCCCGACGAGCCACTCCGCGTGTGCGCGCAGCACTGGCCACAGGTCGTCTTGGCGGAGGTGTCCCTGCGCGATCAACGCGGCGCCCGCGTGCCGGCCGAATTGGGGCAGCTTACGCCCGATGCGCGCCGCGACCTCCGCCGGGAGATCCCCTCTCTGCGTGAGGAATGCCACCAGCGATTCGCCGTCCGCTCCCGACGCGGCAGTAACGAAGTCACCATCGCGGAACAACACTCGTCGAATCCCGGTGCTGTCTTCGAATGCGAGGGCGCCCGTATAGCGAGCACGCACGACGCGTGCGAACGCACGCACCGCGTCGCCCGTGCCGAGTGACGCAGGGATATCGAGCTTCGGCGCCTCTCGGCGCAGCTCCGGCGGCGATGCTGCCGCAGGCGGGGAGGGAGGCGAGGGCGGTGGGCCGAAGTCGGGCTGCGAGCGATCGCCAACCGAGCGCGCGGCGGGCGGCACGGTCGATAGCGACGCGGGACTCTCCGAGTGCGCGGCGGCCATGCTGGGCGGCATGTCGGTGATCGGGCCGTGCGCGGTGATGCCGGCGAGCGAGGCCGATGCTCGACTCAGCGCCGGCTCATGGAATCCGCCACGGGCTGACTGTTCGCCCTCGCTGCGCATGCGAGAGGTATGACGCGGTGGTGTGGCGGGCGGTTCGGTCGAACGGGACGACTGCGATTCCGGGCTCTCCGCGGGCGGCAGATCGGTGCTCTCGCGAGGTGCGGCGGTTTTCTCGCGTGCGCTGTGTTGCGAAGGTTCTACGATCTCGGGTGCGGCATTGTTACCGCCGCTGGCCGTGCCTGCGCCGGTCGTCTTCGTGACCGAGCGTGGACCCGGTTCGGCATCACCGTTGTGGGTGCCGATCGAGCTGTCGTCGTCATCGTCGTCGTCGTCGAAATCGAGCGGCTCGTCCAACGCGTCGAGCACATCCGCGGGCAAGATGGCTTCCAGCTCGGCTTCGGGCGAGAGACGATCGGAAGGCGGGATTGACGAATTGCGGACCGAGAGCACGCGCCGCTCAGCGGTGGCGAGCAGCGATTCCAATGCAGGGCTGAGCTTGGCTTGAGGCAGCTCCGCGGGGCGTGGGGGGAGCAAGTGGCTCGAGGCCGAGGGCCGGCTCGAATGCGGCTGGCTGTCGGGCGCTTCGGAGTTACGCGCGCTCGTCGGACCGGGCTCGGTTCCCGGACTCGTAGCGGGCGCGTGGTACGGCGCAGACGCAGAAGGCGAGGAAGGTGATGAGGGCAGATCTCGTGGTGCGTCGGTCTTGCCCGCGTCGTAGCGGTACGGGCGACGTGTGGCCGCGACCAGCACCGGGGCGCGATTGGTGGGCGTGCTGCGTAGGTTGAAGTCGTGCCGAGCCGCGGGTGCTCCGATCAACGCTTCGACCTTGCGCAGCAAGATGAAGTCATCGACCGGTCGTACGAAAACTCCGCTCGCCTCTTGCTGCAGAGCTCCGGCATTCTGCTCCACCGTGCGACCCGGCTCGCCGAGAAAGATCACGTCGATCCGGCCACCACCCGGCGCCTCGCGGACTCGCTGGATGGTCTCGAGCGCGACAGGCGCATCGGCGTCGCACAAAATCAACGAGGGGCGTTGCACCGAAACACGGCTGACGAGCAGTCCGAGCGGAACATCGATCACTGGGTAACCGCGCCCACGTAGCGCGGTCGTGAGGCGCTCGGCCTCCGCCGAGGCGTCGCTCACGAAGATGAGCGAGCCACCTTCCTCGTTGTTGCCGGTGTCTCCGCCGGCCTCAAGGTGGGGTGTCACTACGGTCAGAGTGTAGCGGCTTTCAATGGGCGGTTTCACCCCCCGAAATGGCGCTACGGGTTTCGCGGAGGATCGCTGGGACTCGGGCCACCCAAGCGGCCCCCAATTCGCACACCCAGGGCCGGCCAATAGCGGGCCGAGACCACCATCACGGTGACGAAAGCCACGATGAACCACTCGCCGCCGTTCAATCCGAACACCGCCATCGAGTAAGGCAGGTTCCCGTCGCTAGCAAGCCCAGTCCGCTGCTACCGTGCGCGAGTGACGGCCGCGGATCAGGATTGTGTGCTCGGCCTCGGTTCCAATCTGGGAAACCGGCTCGAGTTTTTTCGCGGTGCTGTGCGACATTTGCAGCGCCACGCGCAAATCACGGCGTTCTCGGCGCTGTACGAGACGGCTGCGCTCGGACCCGCGCAGCCGGACTACCTGAACGCGGCGCTCCGCCTTCGAACCTCACTCGAGCCGCTGGCCTTGCTTTCATTGCAACTAGAAATCGAGCGCATCGCGGGCAGGGTTCGGCTCGAGCGTTGGGGGCCGCGCACGCTCGACTTGGATTTGTTGTTCATCGCCGGCCAAACGGTCGATCAGCCCGGCTTGGTCGTGCCTCACCGAGAGCTCACGCGCCGCGCGTTCGCGCTGCTGCCGCTCCTGGACGTCATGCCCGAGGCACGCGATCCCAGCACGGGGCGCGCCTATTCAGAGCTCGCCGCGGGCTTGGACCGAACCGGGGTCCGGGAGCTGGAAAACAGCCGTGCTGGATGGCTCGAATGAAGCTCGGATCGAGGTCGTAACCAACTTAGGCGCTGGTCTAGACACACCGGCGGCAAGGTGGTACGAGCCGCGCGCGCCTCATGAGTGCGCATCAAGATTTCGCCCGTATTTCGGCTACTTCATCACGCCGCCCACGGGAGCGAGGTTAGACGAAGCATGCTTTTTGAACTGGTTTCCGCGACTGCTACGAGCGCCCTAGAAAGCGCCACGAGTGCCACGTCCGGCGGCGGCGTCCCGCTCGACTTCGACCGCACCGTGCTTCTGCAGATCGTGGTGTTTGCGGTGCTGATCGTGGTGCTGAAGCCGCTCTTGTTCGATCCCGTGCTCAAGGTGTTCGCCTTGCGTGAGGAACGAACGGAGGGCGCGCGCGCCACCGCCCGCGAACTGCAAGAAAAGGCGGGCGAGCTCCTGCAGCGCTACGAGAAAGAGCTCGAGCGCGTGAAGCAGGTCGCCGCTGACGAGCGCGATCTGCTCCGTTCGGAGACCAGCAAGCTGGAAGCCGAAATCCTGAACGAAGCGCGAGAAGCGACGACGCGCATCGTGGAAGAGGGCCGCCGCAAGATCGAGCACGAAGTGAATTCGATTCGCATCGCCGTCGGCGCGGAATCCGAGAAAGTGGCCCAAATGATCGTGGAACGTGTCGTCGGGCAGGGAGTCAACTGATGCGCGCCCGGGTCCTACGCAATTGGTTTTTGGGGGTTGCTCTGGCCGCTGGCTGCACCGTCGCGTTGCCGGCCTTCGCCGACGAGCCATCCCCCGAGCACGCCCAGGTCGCGGCTTCCGGCACCGCCGTGCATGAAGACGAGGGTGCAGAGGAGCACGGCGATCACGAGCACCACGTTCCAAAGTTCGAAGAATACAACTTCTTCTACGGCTTTTTGGGCGAGAAGGACGACGTAGAGCCGAACCTCTTGTGGCGCCCGGTGGGCACCCCGGTGCCGTTCGCCGCGATGCTGCTGAACAGCGCGGTGCTGTACTGGCTCTTGATTCGCTTCGCCAAGAAGCCGATCGCGGCTGCCCTCAAGTCACGCAAGGCCAACATCTTGCGCGGCATGGAGGAGGCGGGCCAAATGAAGAAGGAGGCCGAAGAGCGCTTGGCCGACTACGAGCAGAAGCTCGCGACGGTAGACCAAGAGATCGAGCGCGTCCGTCAGGACATGCGCGCGGCCGGCCAAAGCGAGCGCAAGCGCATCCTGGCCGAGGCCAAAGAGAAGCGCACGCGCATGGAGCGAGACGCGCAAACCCTGATCGGCCAAGAGCTCAAGTCTGCGCGTGAAGGTTTGGTGGCCGAGATGTCTCGCGCCGCTCTCCGCTCCGCAGAGACTACCTTGCGCTCGAAGGTCACGGCGGCCGACCAGAGCCGGCTTGCCGAAGATTATCTTGCCGGCATCAAGAGCGCCGCCACGGCGTTGCGAGGAAAAGTATGAGCAGCGGTGATGTGGCGGAGCGTTACGCCCGAGCGATCTTCGAGCTCGGCGTCGAGGCCGGGCAAGTCGTTGCCCTTTCCGAGCAAGTTCGCAGCTTTGCCGATACCTATGCGGCCAGCCGCGAACTGCAAGCCGTGCTCGATAATCCCATGGTCGAGCCGGAAAAACGCCAGGCCATCCTCGTCGACGTCGCGGCCAAAGTTGGCCTGAGCGGTGTCGGCTTGAACGCGATCCGCATGCTCGCCGCTCGCAATCGTCTCGCTTCTTTGCCGGAAATTGCCCGCCGCCTGGCGTCGCTCGCGGACGAAAAAGCGGGCGTCCTGCGCGCCGTCGTGACCTCCGCAGGCCCGCTGCCGGAGTCGTTCTACGAGCGCTTGATGAAAGAGCTCGAGAGCGCGACCTCACGCAAAGTTGCCATCGATCGCCAGCAGGATCCCTCGCTGATCGCCGGTGTCGTCACCCGTATCGGTGACAACACGATCGACGGTTCCGTCAAAGGCCGCCTCGCGGAAATCCAGCGCCAACTCAGCTCCCTGTGAATTGGGCTCCGTCGTCGGGGCTTCGCCCCCGCGCCCGCTGAAGTGAATTCAGCGGGGCCCCACCCCCAGTTTCGGGGCCCCCACCCCGAAACGAACCCCGCCTAAAGCCTCGACACTAGACCCGAAAGCTTCCGAGAAAATACGCCATGCAGCTCAGCGCCGACGAAATCTCCTCCATCATCAAGAAGCAGATTCAGAACTTCGACCGCGCCGCTCTCGTCAGCGAGACGGGTACGGTTCTGACCAGCGGTGACGGCATCGCGCGCGTCTACGGCCTGGAAGGCGCACTCGCCGGTGAGCTCGTGGAGTTCGCGGGCGGCGTGATTGGCCTGGTGCTGAATCTCGAATCCGACAACGTGGGTGTCGCCGTCTTGGGTGATGCAACCGGCGTGAAAGAAGGCGATATCGTCAAGCGCACTGGCCGCATCGCGGACGTGGCGGTTGGCGAAGAGCTGCTTGGCCGCATCGTCAACGCGCTCGGCCAGCCTGTGGATGGCAAAGGCCCGATCGAATCGAAGATCCGCCGCCGCATCGAGCTCAAGGCGCCCGGCATCATGGAGCGCCAACCGGTGAAGGAACCGATGCAGACCGGTATCAAGGCGATCGACGCCATGATCCCGATCGGTCGTGGTCAGCGCGAGCTGATCATCGGTGACCGCCAGACCGGCAAGACCGCGATTGCCGTCGACGCGATCATCAATCAGAAGGGCAAAGGCGTCTTCTGCGTGTACATCGCGATCGGCCAGAAGGCGTCCACCGTTGCGCAGGTGGTCGACAAGCTGACCCAACACGGCGCCATGGAGTACACGACGATCGTGATGGCGACCGCGGCGGAGACCGCGCCGCTGCAGTACTTGGCTCCGTACACTGGTGTCACCATCGGTGAGTTCTTCCGCGACAGCGGGCGCCACGCGCTCGTGGTGTACGACGATCTGTCGAAGCAAGCCGTCGCCTACCGCCAGATGTCGCTCTTGCTGCGCCGCCCGCCGGGCCGCGAGGCGTACCCGGGTGACGTGTTCTACGTGCATTCCCGCTTGCTCGAGCGCGCGTGCAAGCTGGCGGACCGCTACTACGTAGTGAAGAAGGGCCAGACGGTGCCCCCCGGCGACAAGAACTTCAAGGGCATCGACGGCCAAGCGTACCTCGGCGAGGAAGCCAAGCACTCCGCCACGAAATCGCTCGAAGCCCGCGCCGACAAGGCCGAGCTCGAAGTTCAGAAGGACCCGCATTCCGGTGGCTCGTTGACCGCGCTCCCGATCATCGAGACGCAGGCCGGTGACGTCTCCGCGTACATCCCGACCAACGTGATCTCGATCACCGACGGTCAGATGTTCCTCGAGAGCGATTTGTTCTATTCCGGCGTGCGCCCCGCGATCAACGTCGGTATTTCCGTCAGCCGCGTCGGTGGCAACGCGCAGATCAAGGCGATGAAGAAGTTCGCCGGTACGATGCGCTTGGATCTCGCGCAGTACCGCGCGATGGAAGCGTTCGCTCAGTTCGCCAGCGATCTCGACGCCGCTACCCGTGCTCAGCTGGATCGCGGTCAGCGTTTGGTCGAGCTGCTCAAGCAAGGTCAGTACGTGCCGCTCGCGGTCGAGAAGCAGGTCGTGATCATCTTCGCCGGTACGCAGGGTTACGTCGACAAGCTGCCCGTCGAGTCGCTGCGCAACTACGAAGCAGAGCTGTACCGCTTCATCGACGAGAAGCACGCCGATCTCTGGGAAGACATCCGCGCCAAGAAAGAGATCACGGACGACATCAAGAAGAAGCTCGTCGACATCCTCAAGGCGTTCGGCAAGCAGTTCGTTTCGAGCAAGGAGTGAGCCAAATTGGCTAACCTCAAGGCTATCCGTAAACGGATCTCGAGCGTCAAATCGACGCAGAAGATCACGCGCGCGCAGAAGATGGTGGCCGGCGCGCGGCTCACGCGTGCTCAGCAACGCATTCAGGCGCTGCGCCCGTTTGCGGTGAAGACCGCACAGGTGTTGGCCGATGTCGTCGGTCAAGGCCCCGCTGACGACGACGAGGCGGTCACCTCCGAACACGAGCATCCGCTGCTCGAGCGGCGCGCAGAGAAGACCGTGCTGCTCTTGGTGGTCACCAGTGACCGCGGCCTTTGCGGCGCGTTCAACACCAACATCTTGCGCGCCGCCACGCGCATCTGGCACGAGCGCGAAGCGGCCGGTCAGACCGTCAAGATCGTGACCATCGGCCGCAAGGGGCGCGATTATTTCCGTCGCCGGAACGCGCCCGTGCTGGAGGTGCTGAGCGGCATCTGGGAAAAGCTCGACATCGAGCAGGCGCGCGTCGTGGCTCGCAAAGTGCTGACCCCGTTCGTGCAAGGCGAGGTCGACTCAATCTACATCGTGTACAACGAGTTCAAGAGTGCGATGAGCCAGAAGGTCGTCGCTGAGCCGCTCTTGCCCTTGCAGAAGGCGGAGCCCAAGGCCGCGACCGAGCATGCGGAAACGACGGACTTTGCTGCGAATGCCGAGTTCTTGTTCGAGCCGAGCCGGGAGGCCCTGCTCGATCGCCTCGTGCCGATCTACATCGAGGTTTCGATCTTGCGCGCCTTGTACGAGTCGCAAGCCTCCGAGCTCGGATCGCGCATGACCGCGATGGAGTCGGCGACCAAGAAGGCATCGGAGATGATCGGCAAGTACACGCTGATCTACAACCGCGCTCGCCAAGCAGCGATCACGACGGAGCTGATGGAAATCATCGGCGGCGCAGAGGCTCTCCGCGCGTAGCGGGGAGACTTCCCATGGCGCGCGGATCTCGTTCGCGAGCGACGCGCGCCGAACGCCGGATGCAAAAAGAGCGCGCCGCGAGCGCGCTTCAGCGCGGCTTGCCCGTGCCGACACCGCTACCTCGGCGCGTCGTTGCCGGCGCGGCGTCTCGCTCGGGCACGAGCTCGAACCCACCGGGTGGCCGCTCGCTCTCGCCGCGCGCCGGGAGTTCTCGCCAGAGCATGCCGTTGGCCGTGAAGTTACTCGGGCTTGGACTCGGGCTACTCGGTTTGGTCTACGGGCTGACGCTGTTTCGAGACCACAAGTCGCGGCCTGAGCCGGCCGTGCTGCCTGCAAACATGACGGGCGCCCTCAAGTAACCCTTCAGGTTTGGTAACCTCGCGGGTACCGCAACAACGTTCGTGTCATCGTAGCGACATTGCGTTGACACGTTCGTTCCAGCCCGACTAGAGTTTGGGGGAACTCAAACCACCGGCGCTCCGCAGCGAGCCCTGGTGGTTTGGTCTTTTGTGGGTCGAAAAACTTACGGTCGGCTCTCAGGCGAAGTTGCTGAGTGATGCGGAGAGTGTTCGGCGTGCGAACCGCCCGCGCGCTTCGGGCTGGGTAGAATCGGAGGCATCGCGTTTGGGCCGCCTCCGTTGGCCAATTCTTGAACCTGGTTGCTCAACTTGGCTCGGACTCGAATCAAGGCGTCGAGCAACTCGGCGCCTGCTCGTTTTGCAGCCGGTGTGCTGAACACGGCCTTTGCGTGTTCGAAGCCGGTGTGCCCGCCCAGCGGGACGTAGCAAAAACCGAGCACCGCGAACAAGCTGATGCCTGCTTCCACGCCGCGTCGACCGAGTACTCCGAGCACCGCCGCATCGTAGGCACGGTCCGCCGATTGCGGCCAAATTGTCGGAAACTCAACCCGCTTTGGGCGCCGGGGGAGGGCACCGAAACAGTACGAATCCAGCATTTCGCCACAGCTCGTCGCAGCGCGGGGCCAGGAGCGGCGCGTGCGCGCTGGTGAGTACGGCGAAGCGCGCGTTTTGCGCGCGCAGCGCCTGTTCCAGGGCTTCGGTCGAACTGAATGGGCTCGCGCCCGATGGCTTGGGGCGACGCGGATCGTGATCATCCAGCACACTGGTTCCGAGTGGCGATCCGAAACCGGCCTGCACGGCGAAGTAGCCGTAGTCCGGGGTGTCGATGGCTAGGCCGAGCTTCGTTTCTTGGCGAGCCGCCTTGCCCGCCTCGAGCTCCTGCCCGCGCTCGGCGAAGCCCTCGTTGTCGGGCAAGTGCAGGCCTTGGACCAGTGGAATGCTAGTGAGCGCCGCGATCACGACGACCACCCGTCTGCGGCCGGCCGCGTCGGTCGCACGTCGAGCGAACTCGCGCCCGGCGACGACACACCCAAAAAACCAGAGCGGCAATAGGACGCGCGCAGCGTGGTGTGTCGGCACACCATCGCGGACGCTGCCCAACATCAAGAACACCAGCATGGCGAGCAAGGCCACGGTGCAGCGCGCGTAGCGAGGACCATTCGAGTCTGGCGCCTTGCGCGCCATGAAGAAGAAGATTGGGAAGAGAACGAACAGCCCGAGCGCGTTCCACAGCAGCCCCACGGGGTACTCGAGCAGGCGACGCCACAGTGGAGCGTCGTACCCGCCCAGTGCCCGACGGTAGGCGGTGACACGCCCGATGAAGAACCACGCGTCGCCATGGTTGAGATGGCTCGACCAAAGCCAGAGCAGCGGGCCTGCAAGCGCTAGCGCCGCGCCGCCGAGGTAGGCCACACGCCGCTGCCTCAGCGCATCCCACAGACAAAACGCCGCGCAGACCGCGGCGATCGGCCAAGCCTCGTAACGCGACAAACAAGCCAGGATCAGCGCGCCCCCGCCCCAAGCCCGCATCAGCGGATCGCTGACGGCGAGCGTCGCCGCGGAAAACAGCAAGAGGGCAGCACAGGGCACCTCGGGCAGGGCGGCGACGCCTAGAAACGCCGAATACGGGACGAGCATGCAGCTCAACACCGCGGCCACGACCGCCGCCATGCGAGTCGTTCCGAGCACGCGCGCAGCGACGTAGACCAAAACCGTGGCGGCCAAGGCCAGCACAATTGCCAGCGTGCGGGCGACTCCGAGCTCGGTCCCGAACAAACGAAACGCTCCGCCGTAGGCCCAAAATGGCGCAGGCAGCCAGCTCGTGCCGCTGGCATCGAGGCGCGCGTGCTGCGCGAACTGCTGCGCGATCGAGATGCGCGCGTAGTCGTCGTCACTCAGCGCGCGAAAGCCAGCGCGCCAGGCCGCGACACAAGCAAGCCCGCGGGCTCCGAAGAGCACCGCGAGCTCGCGCATGTCAGGCAGAAATTCACGGAGCCGAGTCTCGGGCATCGCCGCGCGACTCCGTGACGGGCCGATTACTTCGAGCTGCCGGCGGGCGGCGCAGACTTGCTGGGGCCAGGCGAAGTCGGCCCGAGCGGCGAGTTCTGCTCGTGCTGCTTCTGCAGCGCTTGCGAGTGCTTACGCATCGACTCGTCCGTGGATGACGACAGGTAGGCCAGCGAAATGCTGGTGAAGAAGAAGATGCCAGCCGTGGCCCAAGTGGTCTTGGTCAGAAAGTTACCAGCGCCGCTGCCGCCGAACACTTGCTGAGCCCCGCCGCCGCCGAGCGCGCCGAGCCCGCCGCTCTTCCCCGGTTGGATCAAGATCACCAAGATCAGGAAGGCGCAGGCCATGATGTGCAGGACGGTAAACGGGGTGTGCAGAAAATCAGCCATGCTGTGCTCCGGAGTCTAGCCAGTGTAATCGGGGTATCGGCGCTCGGCCAGTCTCAGTTCTTGATCGGCGCGGCCTTGGCGATTTTCGCGAAGCCTTCGGCATCTAGGGCGGCGCCACCGACGAGGGCACCGTCGATATCTGCGCACGCCAAGAGGCCCGCCGCGTTGTCGGCTTTCACGCTGCCGCCGTAGAGGATGCGAGTCACCTCGGCCAACTCGGGGCTGGTCTTCTTGAGCTGGGCGCGGATTGCCGCGTGCACTTCTTGCGCTTGCTCGTTGGTTGCGACCTTGCCGGTGCCAATCGCCCAGACGGGCTCGTAGGCGATCACGCCGAAGCCCGGCTTCTTGTTCAGCTCGGGCACGATCGTCTCGAGCTGACGGAAACAAACTTCGAGGGTCTTGCCAGCTTCGCGCTCGGCCAGCGTCTCACCGATGCAGGCGATGGGCTTGATGCCTGCAGCCGTCGCGGCGGCGACTTTCTCACCCACCTGCGCGTCGGTCTCGCCGAAGTATTGGCGGCGTTCGCTGTGACCGATGATCACCCAAGTGGCGCCAGACTCTTTGAGCATTGGCGCGCTGATTTCGCCGGTGAAAGCGCCGCTGTCTTTGGGATAGAAGTTCTGGGCCGCCACTTCCACGTGGCTGCCTTCGAGTTCGCTCGACACGGCGGCCAGCGCCGTGAAGGGCGGAGAGACCACGACCTCGACCAGGCCTGCGACTTCTTTCGAAGCTTTGGCGACGCCCGCGGCGAGCTCGACGCCCTTCAGGCCTCCGTTGTTCAACTTCCAGTTGCCAGCGATTAGGTATTTTCGTGCCATGTTATTGGTTTCCTCGCAGGGCTTCGACGCCCGGCAACTTGAGGCCTTGGATCAATTCGAGCGACGCACTGCCGCCCGTGGAAATGAAGCCGATTTTCTCGGTGACGCCGGAGCCCGCCGCAGCAACCGCGGCAACGCTGTCCCCACCGCCCACGACCGTGAACGCCGCGCTGTCGGCCAACGCCTGCGCAACGCCGATGCTGCCGGCGGCAAAGGCCGCGTTCTCGAAAACGCCCATGGGACCATTCCAGAACACGGTTTTGGCTCTGGCGACCTGGGTCGCGATCGCCTTGACCGATGCGGGCCCGATATCGAGCGCACTGTGCCGCTCTGGGATCGCGCGCGCGCTGACGACTTCACCGTCGCTCGCGTTCCGGTCCTTTGCCACCACCACGTCAGTCGGGAGTATGAAGCGCACGCCGCGATCGCGCGCTTGCTCGAGCAACGTGCGGGCGAGCGGCAATTGGTCCTGTTCCAACTTGGAATCTTTGAGGCTACTGCCCGCCGCCGCCAAAAACGTGTTGGCCATCGCGCCGCCGATGCAGATGGCATCGCATTTCTTGAGCAGCGCGCCGATCAGCTCGAGCTTGTTCGAGACTTTGGCACCGCCCAAGATGGCCACGAAGGGTCTCGCCGGAAGCTCGGCAATGCGTGAAAGGGAGGTAACCTCGTCACGGAACAGGTAGCCCATGCCCTTGTCGCGCATGATGCGCGGCAGGCCGGAAACCGAAGCGTGCGCACGGTGAGAAGTGCTGAAAGCGTCGTTCACGTAAACGTCGCACAACGCCGCGATTTCGCGCACGAAGCCTTCTTCGCTGCTGTCTTCTTCTGCGTGAAAACGCAGATTCTCCAGCATCACCAGCTGGCCGGGTCGCAGCTCGGTGATGAGCTTCTTGGCCGCATCGCCGATGCAATCATCGGGCAGGTACACGTCCTGCCCGAGCAGCTCGCTCAAACGGAGTGCAACGGGCTCGAGGCTGAGAGCAGGGTCGGGCTTGCCGTCCGGTTCTCCCAGGTGAGAGCCGAGGATCACGCGAGCGCCGGAGCTGAGCGCTTTTTTGATCGTCGGTAGCGACGCGCGGATGCGGTCGTCGTTGGCGATCTGGCCGGACTTGTCCAACGGTACGTCGAAATCGACGCGGATGAACACGCGTTGATTGTCCAAGCGAAGATCGTCAATCGTGCGGATGCCGTCGAGGGTGCCCATGCTGAATCAAAGCAAGCGAGACGGGAAAACGGCCGCGCGAGCCGGGGGAACCTAGCTATCCGCTTCGGGTGGGTCAAGCCGATCGCGTCAGCGTTTTGCTGGTCCGCACGGCACGCCGTGCGTCACCCGCCAGAAACACGAATTCCGCGGAAAAATTGCTGATCCGTGCGACGCGCAGGGCGCTACGCGCCGCACGTTCAGCGCCTCGCGTTGGGCCTTCGTCAGTCACTGCCTGCTCCCAGTGCAGCGTCCGCGCCGTCCCGGCCCGATACGGGCACCGCGCAGGCGAGCCGGGCACGGTCGATCGCTTCCAGCAGGGGGAGTGCTCGACGCTCCTGACTTGGCCCGCGTTCGGTCACGCTGCGCTGGGCCATTTCACGTGCACCGACTACCCACAGCAGCGGAACGCGCGCAGCGTGTGCCTCGGCGACCCTGCGCCCCAGGCTTTCGTTGCTGCCGTCGAGCGCCCCCCGCAAGCCGTGTTCACGCAACCGAAGCACGACTTGTTCGGCGTACCGGCGCTGCTCGGGATGTACCGGCAGCACTCGCACCTGTTCCGGAGAGAGCCATGCGGGCACGCGCCCATCGTGATGTTCGAGCAGAATGCCCAGGAAGCGCTCCAAGCTGCCGACCATTGCCCGGTGCAACATGGCCGGTCTCACGCGCGCACCCGAGCGGTCGTCGTAGCTGAGCTCGAAGCGTTCGGGCAGCACGAAGTCGAGCTGGATGGTTCCGCACTGCCAACGGCGCCCGTGCCGATCGCCCAGTTCGAATTCGAGCTTCGGACCGTAAAAGGCGCCTTCGCCGGGTTTGACCTGGCAGGCGAGCCCCGCGTGCCGGGCCGCGTTCTCGAGCGCGCGTTCGGCGCGATCCCAAACGGCATCCGAGCCTGCTCGCTGCGCGGGGCGAGTGGCGAAGTTCACGGCGATCTCCGCGAAGCCGAGCGCACGATAGAAGTCGTGAAGCGAGCTGCAGAAGCGCGCGACCTCTTGTTCGACGTCTGCCTCGGCCAGAAATACGTGTCCGTCGTCCTGAGTGAATTGCCGGAGACGCATCAGGCCATGCAGCACGCCGCTCGGCTCATCGCGGTGCACGATGCCGAACTCCGAGAGCCGCAGCGGCAAATCACGGTGGGACAGCGAGCGCTTTTTGACGATCTGAGCGTGCCCGGGACAGTTCACGGGCTTCATCGCCGCGCTTTTGCCTTCATCCGAGAACGCGAACATGTGCTGGCGAAAGTTCTCCCAGTGCCCGCTTTGCTCCCAGATCGCGCTCCGCAGCAGCTCCGGAGTGCGTACTTCCTCGAAGCCGGAGGCCACGGTCCACGAACGCACCGCGCTTTCGAGCGCGCGGTACATCGCGTAGCCACGGGGGTGCCAGAACACCATCCCGGGCGCTTCTTCTTGCAGGTGAAAGAGATCGAGCTGCTGGCCTAAAATCCGATGATCCGATGATTCGAGCATGACTTTTCCATTTCGTTGGCCGGCGAAACGGGGGCTCGTCCAGATTCCGAAAAGCCCGCGTTCTCCAGCGGGTTTCGGTCGATTTCAGCGTTCGCTACTGAAGCGTGCGCGAGCGAGACGAAGCCCGGGAAATTCCCGTCGTAGTCGTCGTCGTGCGCGTGCTCGAAGCGAACATTGCCGAAGAAGGATGCCACGCTCGTAAAGGGACGGCAACCAGCTTCTGGTTCTGGCAGTGTGCTGGTCAAGAAATGACCACTCCCACGCCCTTCGGCTATCGCGACGTCGCCAAGATGATTGACCATTCGCTGCTCGCGCCGACGATGACGACTGCTGATTTCGAAGCCGGCATCCGTTTGGCGCTGGATTACGACGTGGCCAGCGTATGTCTCGTGCCCTCGTACCTGCAGCGCTGCGTCGAGCTCCTTTCGGGCTCGGATGTGAAGGCCAGTACCACGATCGGTTTCCCGCATGGCGGGCAGGCGACGTCGGCGAAAGTAGCCGAGAGCAAGATCGCGCTCCAGCACGGCGCAGCCGAACTCGACATGGTGATCAACCTGCACCACACGTTGAGCGGTGATTGGGCCTATGTACGCGCCGAAATCGCCGCCGTGCTCGACGAGACACATAGCCGCGGACAGAAGCTGAAAGTGATCTTCGAGAACTGCTATCTCGACGATTCGCAAAAGATCCGGCTCTGCGAGATCTGCGGCGAACTCGGGGTCGATTGGGTAAAAACGTCGACCGGTTTCGGTTCTTCCGGTGCAACGCTCGAAGACCTGCGGTTGATGCGCGCGCACTCCCCGGCAACCGTGCAGGTGAAGGCCTCCGGTGGGGTGCGGGAGTTGGATTTCGTGCTCGCGGCGCGTGAGATTGGCGTCACTCGGTGCGGCTCGAGCCGCACTCGCGAAATCCTGGATGCGTGTCGGTCGAGAACCGACTCCTGACCTGAAAGCCGGGCCAGAATGCCTTTTTCAGCCTTGGGCTTGTCCCCCCCACTCGTAAACGCCATCGAGCGTCTCGGTCACGACGCGCCCACTCGGGTCCAGCGCGAAGCCATTCCGGTCGTCCTAAAGGGCGGAGACGCCTGGGTGTCTGCCGCGACGGGCTCGGGCAAGACGGCCGCGTTCGTGCTGCCGTTGCTCGAACGCCTATCGCGCGCCGAGCGCCAAACGCCGCGCCCAGTGCGAGTTTTGGTGCTGGCCCCGACCCGAGAGCTAGCCACCCAGATCGAGGGCGCCTTTGCCAGCTATGGAAGCGGCTTGCCGCAAAAGCTAAAAACCTGCGCCCTGTTCGGTGGCGTGTCGGAGAACCCGCAAATGATGGCACTGCGAGGCGGTGCGGACATCGTGGTGGCAACGCCGGGGCGTTTGCTGGATCTCGTGGCCAAGAATGCGCTGCGGCTTTCGCAGCTAGAAACACTCGTGCTCGACGAAGCGGACCGCCTGCTCTCGCTTGGTTTCGGCGACGAGCTGACACGCATCCTGGAGCTAGTGCCACGGACTCGACAGACCCTGTTGCTCTCGGCCACCTTCCCACCCGCGGTCGATGCGCTGGCACGGGGCCTGCTCGCAAACCCCACACGCATTCGCGTCGAAGCGGAGCAACGCGAGGTGCCGTCGATTGCCCAACGCGCGATCGAGGTGGATGAAGGCAAACGCACGCTGTTGCTGAGGCACTTGCTCCAGGTTCATGCGTGGCCAACGGTCCTGGTGTTCGTCGCGAGTCGCCACACGGCGGGCCACGTTGCCAGTAAGTTGAGCCGGGTCGGCATTGCTGCCGCGGAATTGCACGCCGATCTGAGCCAGGGCGCCCGCACCCAAGCCTTGGCCGCCTTGCACGCGGGCACCGTTCAAGTGCTCGTCGCGACGGATGTTGCTGCGCGCGGCTTGGACGTCAAGCACTTGTCCGCGGTGGTGAACTACGACCTGCCGCGCTCACCGACCGACTACCTGCATCGCATCGGTCGCACCGGGCGCGCTGGCGAAAGCGGCGTCGCCATCAGTTTCGTGACCGCCAACGACGACGCTCATTTCGCGCTGATTGAGCGCCGTCATCGCCTCATACTCGAGCGCGAGCAGGTCCCGGGTTTCGAGCGCACCGAGCTCGCTGCCCCACCGCTCGATCCGCACGGCGGCATCAAAGGCAAGCGCATGAGCAAGAAGGACAAGCTGCGCGCAGCCGCCGCTCGAGCGGGAGCGAGTGGCCCCGACCGCGATCGCGACCGCAAAGGCTGAGCCACTCGCGGGGTGCGCCGTGTTGCACGCCCAGCTCATTGAGGGAAGTCGGTCGACACGGAGACCGCGCGCCAGGCTTCCAGCTCTTGAGCCACGAAGGCGTTTTTCGCTTCGATGGCAGCGACGCAATCACTGCCGAGTGGCAGGCGCAGCGGCGGGTTTTTGGCATTGGCCAAATCGACCACCACTTTGGCCAAGCGCACCGGGTCACCTGGCTGTTGCATGCTCACGCTCTTGGCAAATGCCCGGACTTTTCCTGCGGTTTCCGCATAGTCAGAGATAATCGTCTGAGTCTCGACGACGGACTTTGCCTCAAGGAACTCGGTGCGGAAATAGCCCGGCTCGACCACAGTGACCGCCACACCGAGCGGGGCGAGCTCGGCGTGCAAGGCCTCGGAGATGCCCTCGACCGCGAACTTGGTCGAGCAGTAGATGCCGAACGCGGGCCCCGAGTGGTAACCACCGACCGACGACAAGTTCATGATGTGTCCGGCGCGCTGCTTGCGTAGTAGCGGCAAGAGCGCGCGCGTCACGTTGAGTAGACCGAACACATTCGTCTCGTAGACTTGGCGCACCTGTTCGGCGTTCGTCTCCTCGATCGCGCCGACCACGCCAAACCCCGCGTTGTTCACCAGAACGTCGACCCGCCCGAAGCGTGCGATGGCTTGCTCGACTGCCGTCGCGACCGAAGCCTCGCTGGTCACGTCGAGGGCGACCGGAAAGAGCGAGTCCGAATCGCCCAGCAGTGCGGCGATGGCTTTCGGATCGCGCGCCGTGGCGACCACCGCGTCGCCGGCGCCGAGGGCCGCCTTGGCGATCTCGGCGCCGATGCCGCGTGACGCACCCGTGATGAACCAGACCCGCTTCGAATTGCTATTTGCCATGATGATTCGCTCCTTTTTGCGGAAGGCCCTTCCCTTCCGACACCGACAACATGCGCTCCGGCGATTAAGAAGAGAATGGCGAGAATTGTTGATTCGCTTTGAATGTGGGGTTCATAATGCGCTGATGAACGACGCTTTTGACGGGCTTTCCACCTTCGTGGCGGTGGCTCAGCAGAAGAGCTTCACGGCCGCGGCGGCCGCGTTGAGCGTCACGCCCACGGCCGTGAGCCAGAAGATCAAGCTGCTCGAGCGTCGGCTCGGGGTCGTGCTGTTCCAGCGCACCACGCGGCGTGTCGCGCTCACCGAGCCAGGGCAGAGTCTATTCGAGCGGCTGCGCCCCGCGCTGGGTGAGGTGGAAGACGCGCTCACTGCGTTGGCTGACTTCCGCGGGCGGCCCTCCGGCAAGTTGCGCCTCACTGCACCTCGCGTGAGCGGCGCTGCGCTGCTCGCTCCGCTCTTGATGCGGATGCGCGAGGCGTACCCGGAGCTGTCCGTCGAGGTTTCGCTGGACGACGCTTTCGTCGATCTGATGGAAGGTGGCTACGACGCGGGCATTCGCCTGGGTAACTCGGTGGAAAAGGACATGGTGCGCGTGCCGATCACCAAGCACTCCTCGTGGTCCATCGTTGGCTCGCCCAGTTATTTCGCCCGCGCGGGCCGTCCACGCGCGCCCGAAGACCTCACCCAGCACCAAACCATTCGCCAACGCATGATCACGACCGGTGTGGTCTACCGCTGGGAGCTAGTGCGCCGCGGCAAAGAGATCACCGTCGACGTGCCCGGCGGCATCGTCGTCGACGATACTGCGCTGATGGTCGCCCTTGCTCGTGAAGGCGCGGGCCTCGCCTACCTTCCCGACGAACCGCTCAGCGAAGACCTCGAAAGCGGCCGCCTCGAGCGCGTCCTCCAAGCCTTCATCAGCAAAGGTCCGGGCCTGTGCCTGTATTTTCCGGCACGGAGCCAAGAGCAACCCAAGCTGCGGGCGTTGATCGAGATGGTCGCAAGCTTGCGCGGCGCAGCCGGGAAGCGTTGATCGCCCACCGGTTCGGGAGCTAGTCGGTCAGCGTGTCGGCTCAGGATTTGTCGAGGTTATTGGTCAACGGCAAATAGACGGCTTGGAATTCGGGCAATGCTTCGCAACGCTCTGCCTGAGCGGTCAGGTTCGGAAAACGCTCACGCTCAATCAGGCCGGGGTGCGCTTCGAGCGTGAAGCGATAGCTGCAAGCGAGCGCGATGTCTGCGTGACTCAGTGTTTCTCCGAACCAATAGGCAGACGTTCGCGCGGCGCGTTCGGTCTCGAGAAAGGCCAATGATTCGACGATCTGAGTACGGCAGCGCTCGCTCCACGTCGGCGAGGGTTGCATCAACTCGAGCGCTGAATAGAGCAGCGTAACGGCCTTGTCCGCAACGCCGCCCGCGAGCGCCGCAATTCGCAAGATGTCGCGGCGCGCAGTTCCTGAGCGCGGCACGAGCGCTCGCGCGCCGGTGAATGATGCGAGCTCATCAACGTGGTCGAGGATGGCGAAAGTCTCTACGAGTGCGCCGCCATCATCCAAGAGCAGCGTGGGCACACGGCGTAGCGGGTTGTACCGAGCGATCTTGTCCGCGTCGCCCCACACCGACCAAGGCCGATGCTCGAACGGTAGCCCGTAGTATCGCAGCGTGATCGCCACGCGCCGAACGAACGGCGAATCATATTGGCCCAGCAGAATCATATCTTGTCGCCTTTACTTGGAGTCCCTGTCCCCATCGTTCGTTGGCCCCTTGAGGAGGGGTTTTATCGCACTCGGTGGAGTGCCCAGCAATGTACTGCAAAATTGCCGCATAGTTACTTTGACAGTTCCGGCTAAGCCAACTCGCAGGTGGGCTAGAACTACCGACTAGGACCGCAAGCGAGAGGAAACGCATGCCGAACGAGAATCGTGACGCCAAAGACGCAAGCGGGCAGCTCAGAAATCGACACCCTCGCCACTGGGGTTGCTTCGGGGTCACGTTGCTCTTGTGCGCGAGTTGCTCGAGCGACCCATCGCCGCCCGGCGGTGACAGCGGGGCCACGAACCAAGCGGGTTCGGCTGGCACATCGGGCGCCGCGGGACACGCTGGCGCGACGCAAAGCGGAGCCCCTGGCTCCGGTGGGAGTGCAGGGACCAGTGGTGCCATGGGCAGTGCTGGTGACGGCGATATTGGTTGCGGGTCGACAGCCGTCGATCAGTCGGCACTGTGTGCCGGCGCTAGCGGCATTGGCGGAGTATCGGGTATCGGCGGCGTATCCGGTATCGGCGATTCGAGCGGCACGGGCGGAGCATCGTCGGGCACGGGCGGAGCATCGTCCGGTACAGGCGGAGCATCGTCCGGTACAGGCGGAGCATCGTCCGGTACAGGCGGAGCATTGTCGGGCACGGGCGGAGCATCGTCGGGTACAGGCGGAGCATCGTCGGGTACAGGCGGAGCATCGTCGGGTACGGGCGGAGCATCGTCGGGCACGGGCGGAGCATCGTCCGGTACAGGCGGAGCATCGTCGGGCACCGGCGGAGCATCGTCGGGCACCGGCGGAGCATCGTCGGGCACCGGCGGAGCATCGTCGGGAACCGGCGGAACATCTTCGGGCACGGGCGGAGCGTCGTCCGGAACAGGCGGAGCTCAGCCGGGCAGTTTCAAGCTTTCATTCGACAACGTCTTTTGGCTCGGTTGTATCCCATCGCAGCAGTTGACCATCACCAACACCTCCAGTGTGGCGCTCACCTGGACTCTGAGTGGCGACCTTTCCAAGCTTGATTTTGCCCCCTCCAGTTCGGTGCTTCCGGGGGGCGGAGCGATTGTCGTGAACGTGTTGCCGAAACCCGGAGTAAAGCGCGCGACCCCGCGCGTGAGTGTGGATACTGATGTTGCGCCTTCGCAAACGATCCAGTTCAACATGGACATCGGAACGTACGTCCAGCCGCCTCCAGATATTGACTTCGGGAATGTCCCGTTTGGATCCAACTCCCCGGATATCTTCATCCCGGTCCCCGCGAGTGATAGTACGATCTTGGGTTTGGTATTGGGGAGCAGCAATTATCCTATCTTCATGCTATCGGGGTCCGCGCCGATGCCACGCCCGCAGGGTATTGGCTGGACGCTGAGATTCTCTCCGCCCGTGCCGTTCCCTCCGCAACCGCAGCCTGGGCTCCCGCCTGTCCCACCGTCCCCGGAAGCCATGGAGACGACGCTCACTATCGGGGGTATTAACAGTACGGTGTGCCCCCCCAAAACCTTCAAGGCGCGCGGCGTCGGGGTCGCGCCCTAGCTGGCAAGTCGTAGGCTCACGCGACGAACGCGCCCAGCTTTCGGAAGCGCTGGTAGCGATCGTCGCGGATCGCGTCGCGGGACAGTGCGGATAGCTCGGTGAGCGTCGAATACAGCACGCGGTCGAGCCGTTTGGCGGCATCGTCGTGATCTTGGTGGGCGCCGCCGGGCGGCTCTTCCACGATCATGTCGGCGATGCCGAATTCGAGCAAATGGGGCGCGGTGATGCGCAAGCGGGCCGCAGCGTCCGGCGCGCGCTCGGCGCTCTTCCATAGGATCGCGGCGCAGCCCTCGGGCGTGATGACGGAGTAGTAGCTGAACTCCAAGACCAGCACGCGGTTGGCGACGCCGAGCGCGAGCGCGCCGCCCGAACCGCCTTCGCCGATCACGCTGGTGATGATCGGCACGGTCAAGCGCGACATCGTCTCGATCGCAGCGCCAATCGCTTCGCTTTGGCCGCGCTCTTCGGCGCCCAGGCCGGGGTACGCGCCCATCGTGTCTACGAAGGTGAACAGCGGCAAGTTGAAGCGCTCGGCGAGCTCGTACATGCGGATGGCTTTGCGGTAGCCCTCCGGATTCGGCATACCGAAATTGCGCTTGGTTTGCTCTTTGCTGGTGCGCCCTTTTTGGTGCCCGACCACGACCACGCTGCGCCCGTGGTACTTGCCGATGCCTGCGATCAGCGCGCCATCTTCGGCGAAGCGGCGATCGCCGTGCAGTTCGACGAAATCCTCGAACAGGCGATCGATGTAATCCAACGTATACGGGCGATTCGGGTGCCGCGAGAGCTGCACCTTCTGCATCGGCGATAGCTTGGCGAAGACCTCGCGCGCTAGCTTCGCGGCTTTGTCCTCGAGGCGTTTGAGCTCGGAGCCGAATCGGTCGTCTTCATTGGCGAGCTCGCGTAGCTCGCGGACGCGCGTGATGAGCTCCACGACGGGACGCTCGAAGGCTAGGATGTGCGCCATTCGGGCGGGACTCTCCCCCGAGAATGTTACGCTGTCGAGGCCTTCCGAGTCGTTCTGCCCGGCGCGCCGCAATGCGTCAGGCGTTTCGCAGCGCGCCGCGGGATGATATGTTTCGAGCCAAAATGAGCGGAAATAATCGCTTGGAAGGCCCTGCTCACAAGCCCGTGGCGCCGAGCACGGTCGGCCGGGGGCGAGCCGTAGTGCGAAAAGAAGCGCCCGCCTCGGCGGTCTATGCCGATCACGCCGTCTCGCTCAGCCATGCGGACTCTCTGTCTTGCTACGCCACATGGCCGACGCCGACCACGATTGTTTCGGACGGCGCGTACGGCGTGCTCGGTTTCGAAGGCGACACTTCCGACCACCTCGATCTACCGCGCTGGTACGAACCGCACGTCGCGGCTTGGAGCAAGGCGGCTAGTGCTCGAACCACGCTCTGGTTCTGGAACTCGGAGATCGGTTGGGCCGCCGCGCATCCGATCTTGGAGAAGTACGGCTTTCGCTACGTCAATTCCAACACCTGGAACAAGGGGCTCGGACACATCGCGGGCAACGTGAACACGCAAAAGATCCGTCGCTTCCCGGTCGTTACCGAAGTGTGCGTTCAATACGTGTTCGAAGCGCGCGTTGGCGGCAAGCCACTCAAGCAGTGGCTACTCGAAGAGTGGAAGCGTACGGGTCTGCCCTTGCGCCGCGCCAACGAGGCCTGCGGCGTCAACAACGCCGCCACGCGAAAATATTTCGATCAGGGCCACCTCTGGTACTTCCCGCCGCCGGAGGTGATGCAAAAGCTGAGCGACTTTGCCAACCGTTTTGGTGACGAAGCGGGCAAGCCGTATTTTTCGATCGATGGCGCGCGCCCCGTATCTCAGGCGGCCTGGGAGAGCATGCGCTCGAAATTCAGCTGCCCCCACGGAGTGACCAACGTCTGGGAGCGCAGCCCCGTGCGGGGCGAGGAACGCGTGAAGATCGGCGGCGGCCGAGCCGTGCATTTGAATCAGAAGCCGCTCGACTTGATGACGCGCATCATCGAAGCCTCGACCGATTCCGGAGACGTGCTGTGGGAGCCGTTCGGAGGCTTATTTACGGCTTCACTCGCTGCTCGGCAGCTCGGCCGTCGTGCTTACGCGGCCGAGATCGACTCGACCTACTATCAGTACGGCGTGGAACGCTTCAGGTCCCGATCGCTACCGGAACCTGCACGCTCGGGTGCAAGCCCTTCACGTCGAACACGCGGAACGGCTTTTCCTTGCCCTTGAGGTGAGCGGGCGGCAGCTCTTCGTACACGAACTTGCCGTTCAGTTTGGCGAGCGTCGCCTCGCTGACCAAGACTTGACCGGAGTTGGCCACGCCGCACAGCCGAGCGCTGGTGTTCGCGGTGTCGCCGATCACGGTGTAGGAGAGTGCCTTCGAGCTGCCGATGTAGCCGGCGACCAATGGCCCCGTGTGGATGCCGATGCCGATCGCGAGCGGCTGCGCGCCGGCGTCGATGCGCAAGCGATTGAACTTGCCGAGCGCTTCCATCTGTTCGAGCGCGCAGCTCACGCTGCGTAGGGCATCATCCGGGTGCGCAACGGGAGCACCCCAGAGCGCCATGATGCCGTCGCCCATGAACTTGTCGAGCGTGCCTTCGTACTTGAAGAGTACTTCCACCATCTGCTCGAAATACTCGTTCAACAGGTCGACCAGCGCCTCCGGGCGAGAGCCCTCGCTGAGCGGGGTGAAGCCTCGGATGTCGGAGTTGAACACGGTGCACTCACCGACGAGCTGGCCGCCCTTCTTCACCTCGAGCTCGCCGGACAGCACGCGCTGCGCGATGTTGGGCGAAAGCAAGCGGCTGAAGCGCTCACGATTGACGATCTCGAGCTCCACCTTTTTGCCCAAGATGTTGATCTCGATGAACATCGCGGCTTGGGCGGCGATGGCGGTGACGATCTCCATGTCCTTGGGCTGAAATTGCGCGAGCGTCTCGCTATCGAGCCACAGCACGCCCAAGATTTCGTTGTTGTGCAACAGGGGTGCGACGATCGCCGAGCTGATCCGATTCAGGATCATGCTCTTGCCTTTGGAGGCTGCGAAATCCATCGCGGCATCGTGGGTGAGCACCGTCGCCCGTTCCTTGATCACGTGATTCATGATCGTGGAGGACACGGGGATGGGCGCGTCCGTCCCGTCGCGCCGCTGGCTGGCACCGGGAACGAGCTCACCCTGCGGGTTCATCAGGAAGATGACGCCGCGATCGGCGCGCACGAACTTGAAAATCGTGAGCAAGATTTTGTTCAAGAGCGCAGGCAGATCGCGCTCCAGCGCGATCTCGCGCGATAGCTCGTGGCTGAGTCGAAGCCGCTCGTAGTCTTGCGCGAGCTGATCGGTGTTCGCGGCCAGCTTGTCGTAGGGCATGAAACCCTTGCCGGTGGCGGCGATCTGCGTGCCGATTTGACGCGCCTTGTCGTTCACGTCCACGCGTGTGGCGGGCGCGGGGACCTGCGGCATCTGCGCAGTACCCATCGGTGAAGGCGCGAAGCCCGGTGCGGGCGCGAAGCCCGGCGTGGCCGTGAAACCCGGAGCGGGCACGAAACTCGGCGCACTCGGAAATTGCGCGACCTGTTGCGTGCCGTGCGGGCCTGGGGGCGGACCATACGGTTGCGAACCGACGGTGGAAGGTGGGGCGCCGATCTGAGATTGCGGCGGCTGAGGTTGCCAACCCGACGGTGGAGGGCCTTGCGCTGGCACGCCGTAGTTGGGCGGTGGAGGCAATGGCCGACCCGAGCCGTCGTCGTAGCGCGCGCGAGTCGCGCCAAGCGCGATGTCGTCACCGTGCTTGAGATCTTGCTCGCCAACGACGCGTTCGCCGTTGATGTACGTTCCGTTCAGGCTCCCGAGATCGCGCAACGTGAAGCCGTTGACGCGTCGCTCCAGAATGCAATGCTCCTTCGACACGATCTTGTCGAGAAGCTGAATGGTGTTGCTGGGATGGCGCCCGAGCGAGTTGTGATCCCGTAACTCAACGACCTGCTGGCCTTCGGGTGTCGCGAGCAGAATGCGGGCCATCGGGGCAAAAAGGCTACCGTTCTCGGCACTCGCCGACAAGGGCAGCGGCAACTCCGCAGGAGGAAATCACCGGACCCGGTGGAAACAATCTCAACCGTCGAGCGCATGTAGGCGTGAGGCGCACTAGTTACGCTGGCTGCGCTAGTCCCGCGTCGGGCCCCCTGGCCGAGGATTGCTCTGATAGTGTCGCGCGCGGTGGCAGGTCACATCCTCGCGATCGATCAGGGCACGACGGGCACGACGGCACTCGTGATGGGGCTCGACGGCACCACGCTGGGCCGTAAAAACTGTGAGTTTGCCCAGCATTTTCCGAGGCCGGGCTGGGTCGAGCACGAGCCCGAGGAGATCTGGCAGAGCGTGCTTCATGCGATTTCCGGCGCCTTGGACGCGGCGGGACTCAACGCGAGCGATATTGCCGCGATCGGCCTGACCAATCAGCGTGAAACTACGCTGCTCTGGGATCGTCACACCGGCGAAGCCGTCCAGCGAGCGATCGTTTGGCAGGATCGCCGAACCGCTGCGCAGTGCGCCGAGCTGAAGGCCAGTGGGCACGAGCTTCGGGTGCGTGAGCTCACCGGTCTCGTGCTCGATCCGTACTTCTCGGGCACGAAACTATCCTGGCTGCTCGAACACGTGCCGGGCACGCGTGCCGCAGCGAACGCGGGACGGCTCGCATTCGGCACCGTCGATTCTTATCTGGTTTGGCGCCTCGCGGGCGGCGCAGACGCGAGCGCGCCTCACATTACGGATGTTACCAACGCTTCGCGCACGTTGCTCATGGAGCTGACGAGTCGCACTTGGAGCGAGGAAATGTGCGCGCTGCTCGACGTCCCGAGCAGCGTACTGCCACGAATCGTTCCGAGCGCGGAGCGCGTCGCTTCGACCCGCGGCGTGCCGGGCTTGCCCGATGGCATCCCGATCACTGGCATCGCCGGCGACCAGCACGCAGCGTTGTTCGGTCAGGCCTGCTTCCAGCAGGGAGATGCAAAATGCACCTACGGAACTGGTGCGTTTCTGTTGGTCAACACTGGGCCCCGCCCAATTGCCAGCCGTTCGGGCCTGCTTTCCACGCTCGCCTGGCAGATCGGCGAGCAGCCGGTTTATGCGCTGGAGGGAAGTACGTTCATTGCCGGAGCTGCCGTGCAGTGGCTGCGCGACGGGCTCGGGATCTTGGACTCCGCTCAGGACATCGAGGCGCTCGCGCGTAGCGTGCCTTCGACCGAAGGTGTTGCGTTCGTGCCCGCGCTGTCCGGGTTGGGGGCACCCTATTGGGATCCGGATGCGCGCGGACTGATCACGGGCATCACCCGTGGCACAACGCGCGCGCATTTGGCTCGCGCGACCCTGGAGGCGATTGCCTTCCAGGTCCAAGACGTGATCTCCGCGATGAGCGCGGATCTAGGGCACCCGGTGACCCGCATGCGTGTGGACGGCGGCGCCTCCGCGAACAACTTACTATTGCAAATGCAGAGCGACTTCGGCGCGTTGACGGTCGAGCGCCCGACCGAACTGGAATCGACCGCGCGTGGGGCGGCGATGTTGGCCGGCCTCGGGGCCGGGCTATTTTCTAGCCCAGATGACGCTGCGCGAATGATTCAGCTCGGCCAAGCGTTCACTCCGAAGATCGACCCCGATGCGCGTAGCGCCGCGCTCGGCCGATGGTCGGATGCCGTGTGTCGGGCGCGCTCGCACTGATACTGCCTCGAGGGTGCATTTCCCCTTTCCGGTCGCGGTCGCTGGCCCCAAGATGAAGCGCATAGGGTCTCGATGAGCTTTTGGAAAAGAGGATAGTAATGGCTGACTCTGACTCGGGTACGGGCGGGGCCCAGCAGCTGCGCGACATCCCAGTCGATTGGGAGGCGCTCGAGGATGCCTTCGAGAACAACGCGCCCGAGGTGCATAGCTATCTGCACTTGGTCAGCGGCGAAGTCTTGCGCGTGGTCGATGGCATCGCGGATCCAGAAATGCATTCGCGCATCGCCTCGGACACGACGTACATGCGCATCGAGCCCGTCAGCTCGCGCGAACAGTACCGTTGGATGGAGCGCTTCATCCCCATGGTGGAGGAAGGGGAGCTGCGTGATCAGCTGACTTCGGCGATCGACGGCAAGGGTGCATTCAGGCGCTTCAAAGACGTTTTGATGACCTACGGCACCGAACGCGAGCGCTGGTTCGCGTTTCGCAGCGAGCGGCTGCGCGTGTTCATGGAAGCCTGGCTCACCGCGCACGGGCTCAGCCCCATCGCTCGTCCCGTTTGGCCCCCGGATGCACCGCCGGAGCCGGTCGTTGCCCAAGAAGTCCTCGTGGCGCGCCGCAAGAGCAGCGCCGAAGCATTGCGCAAGCAATTGCGCGAGCTAGCTGACACGCTCGGCGCTCGTGATCTGGAGAAGGTCACGGCATTTGCCGAGTTCGTCAAAGCTCGCCGCGCCGCGCGTGGCTTTGCGCACCGCACGGACGGCAGCACGAGCAATACCGATAGCGAGCCCCCCGCTGCTCCGGGGCCGGAGCTCGCCGCGCCCCCGAGCGTGGGCGAAGCAGAAAAAGACGCCGCCGACGACGAAGAGGCCACACCCTCTTCGCGCAAACGCCCTGCCGCGCGATGAAACGCTCGCTCGCGCTTGGCCTAGCGCTAGCGCTGTCGTCTTGCGTGCTCGCGGGTTCACTCGCGGCCGAGCCCGTGACCGTGGACCGCGCGGTCGTTCGTTTCGAAGCTCCTGAGACAGGCGGAACGCGCCACCCGCGCTTCGTATTCGAGCGTGAGCTATCCTTCGAGGCGCGGCTCGAGGCTCTCGCCGATCCAGATCGCGCCGCGCTCGGTGATGCGCCCTATCGCGATCGGCACGTGACGGCCGCGCTCGACCGGCACATCGCCGAAACCATCCTCGGCACGCTGCGCATCGAGCCGGAACCAACACGCGTAGAGATCGAGCGTCAGAGTCAACTCGCGCGCCGCTTGCTGACCGATCGCGCTGGTGGTTCGGCGGCGCTCGACGCGGCGCTCGACGCAGAGGGCCTGAGCGAGCGCGAGTTCGGGCGGCTCTTGCTGCAGAAAGCACGCGCCAGTCTGTACCTGGATCGGATGGTCACGCCGATGCTCGAGCCGAGCGAGGCAGAGCTGCGCATTTTGCACAAGTCGACGAGCAACCCGTTCCGAGACGCGCCCTTCGACACGATTCGCCCCGCGCTCTTGCGTTGGTACATCTCTCGTCGTCTAAATGCGGCTCTGGCCTCGTTCTTCGAGAACGCGCGCTCCCGCATCGACGTGACCGTACTGCAACGCTGACGCTGCCATGAAAGCTCACTCGAAATCCGACGCTCGGAAGGTCGTCATCGCGGCGCTCCTCGGCAACCTGGGCATCGCGGTGGCAAAGTTCGTGGCGGCGTATCTCTCGGGTAGCACCGCGATTTTGGCGGAAGGCGTGCACTCGCTCGCGGACACCGGCAATCAGGGGCTGCTCTTGCTGGGGATGGGACTCGCCAAGCAGGCGCGGCCCGAGCTCTATCCGCTCGGCCGCGACAAAGAGTCGTATTTTTGGGCATTCATCGTCGCGCTGTTGTTGTTCTTCGTGGGCGGCGTGTTCGCCGTGTACGAGGGCCTGCACAAGGTGTTCGCCGTGGAAGAAGCCCACGGCTCGATGCTCATCCCGCTCGGCGTGCTGGCGGTGTCGCTGCTGATGGAGGGCGGCAGCTTTCTGGTCGCCTTCAAAGAGTTCAACAAGGGTCGTGGGCAAGCGCCTTTCTTCAAGGCGCTGTTCAGCAGCAAGGATCCCACGATCCCGGTAGTGCTCTTGGAGGACACCGCGGCGGTGTGCGGGTTGGTGATCGCTTTTTTGGCGATCGGAATTTCGGCGCTCACCCACAATCCGACCGCCGACGCCGTCGGCTCGATCGTGATCGGTTTGTTGTTGTGCACGGTCGGCCTGCTCTTGGCACGTTACACGCGCAGCCTCTTGCTCGGCGAAGGTGTCGCGCCTCAGGTTCGCGAGCGGACCTTGGCCCTCGTCGAAGGCACGTCCGGAGTGCTGCAAGTCACGCAATTTTTGAGCATGCATCAAGGGCCGGAGTCCGTCATTCTGGCGCTCAAGGTACGCTTCGAGCCGCACATGGTGCTGGAAGAAATCGAACGCGTGATCGACGACATCGAAGCTCGGGTGCGCGCAGCAGAGCCGATCATGAGCAAGATTTTCATCGAACCCGACAGTGACTACGACGCCGCTCTGGACCTCTCGCTGCGCCCCGCGCCCTGAACCGCTGGACACCCGAACTCGACGCTCTGGCATGGAAGGGGGGCGCTCGCGAACCAGCCACGCACCTCACATTCGAGGCTCGGTTCCCGCCCTAACGGCTCCCAGCGGGGACTAACCGCCAAGACGCCACTTATGATCCCACACATCTTGCGGGATCGATCGAGGTGTGATCTATGCTGCCGATGGGCAGCATAGATCTCGGGCCGGTTTCTGCGGAATTTTTCGGGGCTGAGCTGGGGGACCGCCGACTGAATAGTCGAGCGATGAAGCTGGCGGACGCGATAGCCGCAGCACCGGGGCATAGTTTTCCGAAGATCATGTCGGACGACAGCGAATTGGAGGCTCTGTATCGGTTCCTGAACAACGAGCGGATTAAGCTCGAGCTGCTGCTCAAACCCCATTTTGGCGAGACTGCGGGGAGAGCAGAAGCTGCCGGAGAGGTCCTGGTTATTCACGACACTACGGGCTTCAGCTTTGGTGGACAGACCCGGCGAAAGGGATTGGGCCGGATGAAACGTGCCGGTGAGCACGTCGCGCAAGGTTTCTATGGGCACGTTGCGTTGGTCGCTTCGAGTGAGACTGGCGCACCACTCGGGGTAGCTGGCGTCACCACCGTTTTCCGCACTGATGATCCAGTCCCTTATCCGAACAGAAAGCAGGATCGGGAACCGGTCGAATTCAAACGGTGGGCTGAGCTGGTCGAAACGTAAGACTTCGCCCTAGCCCGTCTTGGCGCCGGGTTTTAGGCAGACTACCCGCGCCTGCTAAGCGAGTTGATGGGGCAAGAGCACCGGCTCGCCACGTAGCGCAGCCATCGTGGCTGCACGCAAGT
>Ga0247772_1000025_pt1 | contig 126658 bp, 97 predicted proteins | sample UWRJL151409C6_FD_179945 | JGI IMG/M metagenome (GOLD analysis project Ga0247772, IMG submission 179945) | Plant litter microbial communities from Arlington Agricultural Research Station in Wisconsin, United States - UWRJ-L151-409C-6 | ecosystem: Environmental > Terrestrial > Plant litter >...
GCTCGCGGCGGCCCGCGCGACCTTCGGACCATCGAGCGTGTCTGCACCACGCAGCACCGCGAGTTCGACATCTTCTGGGACGACCCGCTCGGGCGCTCCTTGGCCCGGAAGCAATGAAGGTCCGCGCAAGCCACGCGGCGCAAGCGTACCAACGGAGGCGTCCTTGTACTTGGCAGCGGGCACCTCGCGCACCGTAGCGCGCTGCGAGATTGCGCTAGCACTCGGCCGCGAATCGTCTTCGCGTCGTTTACTCATCCCTAGCGACCCAACATAACGAACTCTCGAGTGCCCGACAGCGCGCCAAGCGAGTCCCGAGCATCACCCAAGCACGAGGCAGAGCGCAACTCCGACTCCAACCTACCGGGTGCGAGTCCACGGTGATGCCGGCGATGTCATGTAAGGAAAGCTCGGTCCATGGTCCGCAACCGCGGGCCAGTTCTGGCCCGGCAGCGGTCCGGAAGAGCTGGACGACGGGTGGTAAGGCGTGACTCGGCCTGGCGAAAAACCGGCCGGATTGCGCGAATAACCGGAGTATCCATAGCCCCAAGCGGGCGCCACGACGTTCACCTGATTGTAGTTGTTGACGATCAGCGCGGGCGCCGACGAGGCGCCGCCTTGCCCCGGCTGGGCCCTCGGTGGTGCCGCGTCGATTTCCCCGAGTGTGACCGTGTGACTCAGGCGCGGACGTGATTCATTCGAAATCTGCTCTGTTGCTGCTGGAATCGAAGCGGGGCCAACGCTGCGTGACGCGTGGGCCATGTTCACGCGCTGTAGTGAGGCTGATTCCAAATGCGCCTCGCCGACCCAATCGAGACCTGTCGCGCCGCAGCCTACACAGAGGCAGAGCGAGCTGAAGAGCAAGCTGAGCGCAGCACCGTGCACCGACGAGGGCGACATTCGACGCTTGAAATGCTGCCATCTATCGCTGAACTTCGCCATCTGCTTCGCTCAACCCGCTCCCGGCGGCATTCCTCCAGCACTGGACATTGCCTCAGCAGCGTCTGGCTCGCGACTGGCAACGCCGAGTAGCGCGCGAGCGCGCGGCAAGTCTAGCTGATTTTCCCAGCGCGAAACCAGCAGCGTGGCCACGGCGTTGCCAACGAAATTAGTCAAAGCGCGCGCCTCCGACATGAAGCGATCGATGCCCAACAGAAGCGTCAAGCCGGCCACCGGGATGCTGCCGGTGGCGGAGAGCGTCGCAGCGAGCGTAATGAAGCCACTGCCAGTCACGCCCGCGGCGCCCTTGGAGGTCAACAGCAGGACCAACAGCAGAGACAGCTCTTGGCCAAAACTCAGCCTAATATCGAGCGCTTGCGCCACGAACAAGCTGGCCAACGTGAGGTAGATCGAGGTGCCGTCGAGGTTGAACGAATAGCCGGCGGGCACGACCAAGCGCACGACCTGAGGAGCGCAGCCCGCCGCCTCCAGCTTGGCCATCAGGGGCGGCAGCGCCGACTCGGACGACGAGGTGCCCAGGACGACAGCCAGCTCTTCGCGCAAATAGACGAGCAGTCGGATCAGCGAAAGGCCCACGCAGCGCAGCGCTACCCCGAGCACCAAGCACACGAACAACACGGAAGTGCCGTAGAACACTGCTATCAGCTTGGCCAGACTGGATAAAGTACCAAGGCCGTATTTACCAACCGTGAACGCCATCGCGCCAAACGCGCCGATCGGCGAGAGCCGCATCAAGATCCCCACGATGCCGAATAGGACCGACTGAGCGCTCTCCAAGACTTCTACGAGCGGGCGCGCACGCGCGCCAAGCCGGGACACCACCACGCCGGTCAACAGCGCGAGCAACAAGATTTGCAGCATGTCGCCTTTGGCGAAGGCGCCAAAAAACGAATCGGGGATGAGCGAGAGCAGGTGCTCGGCAAAGCCACGCGGCCCCGGGGCGGCCAGCTTGTTGTCCAACGCGCTGTGGTCGAGCTTCTGCAAAACCACGTGGAGCCCCGCACCGGGCCGCACCAAGTGGGCCACGCCGATGCCAATCGCCAGGGCCAGCGTGGTCGTGAATTCGAACCAAAGTAGGGCCTTGGCGCCCGTTCGACCCACCGCCTTGAGATCCTTCATTCCGGCGATGCCGACCACCAAAGTGGTGAACACCACTGGCGCGATCAGCATCTTGATCAGTTTGACGAAGCCCTCCCCGAGTGGCTGCATGGCGACCGCCCAGCTCGGGCGAACCACGCCCAGCAGCACGGCCGCTGCGATCGCCAACAGCACCTGCAGGTAAAGGCTCGGTCCGCGGGGTTTGCGCGGCTGATCAGCATCGACGACGCTTCGGGAGATCGACACGGCGCGCGCACAGTAGCATCATCTGAGCAGATGAGCGGCGGACTGCGTGCGCAACCGAGCAGCTTCGATGGGTCCGTCACAGCGGGCGGCCGCAGCAGCGCCTCGGTGTTGCTCTTGCGCGCCTTGGCGCAGGGCGCGACTCAACTCGGGCTCACCATCGGGCAGCTCTCCGAGACCATGCGCGTGCCGATCTCGACCTTTTCGGAGCAAGCCCTGGCCGATCCGGACGGACGCGTGCCCGCCGCATTGCTGCTGCGCCTCTGGGAATACTTGGCCAGTCGCTGCGCCGATGAAAGCTTTGGCTTCTGGCTAGCGGAGCGCCTGCAGGCTCCGCCGCTCAGCCTCGCGACGTGGGTGATCAGCAGCAGTCCCACGTTGGGGCAAGGCTTGGAACGCGCACTGCGCTACCAACGGCTGCTGCACGATGACGCGCAGAGCGAGCTCTTCACCAACCAAGACGAAGTCGCCTACCGGCATCAGATCGGTGCTCCGCCATTTCGAGCTCCGAGCCCGGCGTTGGAGTTCGGCTTTCTGTCATTTCTCCAGCTCGCACGACGCATGACCGGGCAGCCCATCGTGCCGCGACGTATGCTGTTTCGTCACGCAGCGCCGCGCGATGTCACGCGGCACCGCGTCCAGTTCGGGCCGGGGCTACGCTTCTCGGCCGACGTAGATGAGCTGGTGCTGGATCGCCAGACCTTGGATCTTCCCGTGCTTGGCGCAGATCCGACCTTGGCGCGGATCGTCGAAGCGCATGCCGAAGCCGCGCTCTCACGCCTGCCCAGCACGAGTGCCGTCGCCGCGCGTGTGCGCGCGCAGATCAACGAACTCTTGGCCAACGGCACGCCTTCGGTGGATGCCGTTTGTCAGCGGCTGCATTTGTCGCGACGCACCTTACAACGACAGTTGAGCTCGGCAGGAACGAGCTTCGCCGCAGAGCTCGACCAAGCCCGGCATCAGCTCTCCCTCCGCTACTTGGCAGATCCGCGCATCAGCCTCCAAGAGACGGCGTTTCTGCTCGGCTTTTCGGAGGCGAGCGCATTTCACCGCGCCTTCGTGCGCTGGACTGGGCAAACTCCGCGCAATTTCCGAGCCCAGACCGGCTGAGCTGGCGCACACGGACAAGACAATTGGCGCGCGAGGTCCAGCCGTCGGAGGCGCGCAGCGCGAGGATCACGCCCATGGAAGGGCCGCTCTTCGTGATCAAATCCTGGGCGCTCGCGGCGCTCGGGCTGTGGTTGTACCGCCGCTTTTTCGAGCGCATGGGAAAGTCAGTACCGGAGTTCGAAGCCTGGTCCCGCACGGAGCCGCTGCTCGCGGCGCTGCATGGCAACGAAGAAGCATTGACCCAAATCGAAGCGGCGCTCCTGAAACGCTTGGGCAAGAGCGCAGAGCTCGTGGCAACGTTGGGCGGCTGGCCATGGCCCTACTACGCGCTGAGTGTTCACTTGGTACGCCGCGGCAGTGTGCTGGAACTGAGGCTGCGCCGCGCTGAATTGCGGAGGAGCCACGGCACGCCGCCGCCCAGCCTGGTCGCCGTATTGCGCGACACCTTGAACGACTATCCGGAAACCATCCACGACGCCTGGCTGCATTCTGGAACCGTGTTCGGAAAACCCGGAGCGGACCCCCCGAGCGAAGGTTGGCAGCTACACGCTGGAACGGAGAATCGGCCCAAGCTGGTTGCGCGAGAGCAGAGGCCGAGCTGGCTGCCGAAATTTCTCGATTTTCCCGACAAATGCTAAGACCCTCGAATCCCCGCGGAAACCAAACAGAGCAGCCACGAACGTTGGTTCGTGTACATCGCCCGATGCAGTGACGGTTCGCTGTACACCGGTATCGCGCGCGACGTACTGCTACGCATCGCGGCACACAACGCCGGCCGCGGCGCCCGCTACACGCGCGGCAGAGGCCCACTCGCGGTCTGCGCGCAACGCCGCTGCAACTCCAAGGGGGCCGCGCTACGCCTAGAATGGGCCGTGAAGCAACTGCCCCGTCCCGAAAAAGAAACGCTGCTCGTCGCCAAGCGCTTGGCCGCCTTCGCGCGCCGCGTAGCCGCACAGCCCTCTTGATTTTGTGATGGTCACGCGCCACCGCGCGGGCCGTCCCAGCCTTCGGCGGCGCGAGCGGCGTTCGCTCACTCCGGCGTATTGCGCAAAAAGTTCGCGACTTCCGCGAAGCGCGCGTCCAAGAAACCGCGCACGTCACCCGTGACGCCTTGCTCGTCGAGCGCGCGGCCCATGCAGCGCAGCCAAGCATCGCGCATGGCCTCATTGATTGGCACGCGGCCGTGTCGCATGCGCAGCCGCGGGTGCCCGTGGGTGGCCGAATAGTTACGCGGTCCGCCTAGCCACTCGATCAAGAAGAGCCCGAAATTGTCGCGGGATCGGCGACTCACCCGGCCTTCGGCGTCGAGCTCGTGTAGCCGCGCCAGCTCCGGCTCCGTGGTCTCCATCTGATCGTAGAAGGACTCGGCGAGGCGGCGTACGGCTTCCTCGCTGCCCAGGCGAGCAAAGGGCGAATCGAGCTCGGTCGGCGTGTAAGACATGCGCGCCGAGGCTTACGCCAGCCGCGGCGCGTGCGCCAGATCTTGCTCTCGCGCTCACGCAGCCGGGCGTTTGCGCTCGGGCTTACGCTCCGAGCGAGCGGCATTGACCAGATCCATCGCCAAGCGCCGCGCATTGTCCGTGCGTGAACCGGACAGCATGCGCATCAGCTCATCCACACGTGAGGCTTGGCTCAGACGCTCGACCTCGGTCCGGGTGCGGCCGCCACTTTCTACCTTTTGCACGCGGAAATGACCTGCGGCGTGAGCAGCCACGCACGCTTGGTGCGTGACGCAGATGATTTGCCGAGACTCGGCCGCACGTCGCAAACGGGCCGCCACGGCCTCCGCCGCAGCCCCGCCGAGCCCCGCGTCGATCTCGTCGAACACCAGCGATTCACTGCCCGTCTCGAGGCCTGCGCAGCGCAGTGCCACGAGCAGCCGCGAGCGCTCACCGCCAGAGGCGACCTCTGCCAAGGGACCAAAGGGCTCGCCCGGATTGGCAGCAAAGCGCGGCTCGAGCACCGACACCCCTTGCGCCCCGAGCTCACTCGGCTTGGCTTCGCTCAATGCCAGCTCGATGCGCGCGCCGGAGAGGCACAGCGCGCCGAGTTCGAGCTCGATGCGGCGCACCAGATCGGCGGCATGCTGAGCTCGGCCCGCGTGCAGCTTGCGCGCCAGCTCGAGCGCGCGTTCCGTCGCCGCCCCCAGCTCGGCCTCGGCCAAGCCCGCGCGCTCTTCCGCCCCCTCCAGCACGGTGAGCTCTTGACGCAGGGTTTCGAGCCGCTCGGCGAGCGCGTCACCGGACACGCTCAGCGACTGAGCCAAGCGATCCAACTCCGCGAAGCGCTGCTCGAGTGCGTCGAGATCTTGCGCTTCGACGTCCAAATCAGCTCGCAAACGCTCGGCGGCGCGCAGCGCTTCTTCCACCTCCAGAGCGGCACGCTGCAAGGCTTCGTGCACGGCGCGCGCTTGGCTGGAGTCATCCGCGACGCGGGCGGCGCTGCGCATGAGGGCGGAGAGCTCTTGCGAAACCGAGCCTTCACGTTCGGAGAGCACTTGCTCGACGTGACCGGCGAGCTCCAGATAGGTGTGCGCGCGACGCAGCACGCGCAGGCGCTCCGCCAAGCGTGCGTGCTCGCCTTGCCGCGGCGCGAGCCGCTCGAGCATTGCCACCTGTTCGCGCACCAAGCGCTGTCGCGCATCGCGACCTGCAAGCTCGGCGCGCACGCGCGACAGCTCGGCGCGGGCCAGCGACAGATCCGCATAAGCGGCGCCATACTCACGCACGAGCGCACCGTGACCCGCCAAGACGTCGAGCCCCGAGACGAACAGGGCGGGACTGCCGATCTCGATCTGCGCGTGCTGAAACGCGAAGCAAAGCAGCGATTTGCCCATCTCCGCCAGTTTCGACAGCGGCACCGCGTCATCGCCCAGGAGGCAGGTGCCGCGGCCGGTGCGGCGCACGTTGCGCGCGAGGCGCAGCGCGCCCGCCTCGGTGCGAAACTCCGCCTCGACCAACGCGCTATCGTGCCCTTCACGCACGCACGAGGCGGGCGTGCGCGCGCCGAGCAGCAACCCGAGCGCGGTGAGCACGAGCGATTTACCCGAGCCGGTTTCGCCGCTGAGCACGTTCAGCCCGGGGGTCAGGTTGATGGTGACGTCGTCCAAAAGCGTAAAGCCCTGGATTTTCAGGCGCTGCAGCATGGCCAAGACATACTGCACTTATGTTCAGTGCGCCAGGCGCGGGCCGCGCCCGCTCGGACATTGTCGGTCCATACCGCGGGCAAGTGCGCGCACTCGCTTCGCTTATCGAAGTGACGTGGGCAGCGTCGCGCACGGCATTCGCCTGCGTCCGCGACGCCGAAGGCTGGGCCGCGCCCGGATGTGGCGCGTGACCATCAACATCCCTCCCCCCGAGCCGCGAACGAGTCGTGGCTCAGCTCACCAAGGAACGGGCTTGTAGTCTTTCAGGAATTTGCCGAACACGTGCTCGCCCGTGTTCAGGCCCGAGAAGAACGGATCGCAAATGCGCGCGGCGCCATCGACGATGTCGAGCGGCGGTTGGAAATCGGCTTCACGCTGTTTGCGTTCGGCGTGATGCGCGGGATCTTCGTCGGTGACCCAACCGGTGTCCACCGCGTTCATGAAGATGCCGTGCTCGGCGTAGTCGGGCGCCGAGGTGAAGGTCATCATGTTCAACGCGGCCTTGGCCATGTTGGTGTGCGGGTGCTTGTCGGTCTTCGTGTAGCGCGAAAACTGACCTTCCATCGCCGACACGTTGACGATGTGTTTGTCCCGCGAGGGCACGCGCATCATCAGCGACTTGAGCTTGCTGCACAGGATGAACGGAGCGACCGAGTTCACGAGCTGCACTTCGAGCATCTCGGGCGCGGGCACGTCCGCCAGAGCCATGCGCCAGCTGTTCATGGTACGCAGATCGATCTGCTGCAGATCTGCATCCACGCGGCCCTTGGGGAACAGCTCGTCCGAGGCCATCGTTTCGTCGTAGGCGAGCGGGATTTGCGACAGCGCGGCCGAACGAAAGATGCCCTGCGCCGCCGAATTCGCGGTCCGCGTGGCGATGCCGGTGGCTTCGCCGAAGCCGATTTGGAGCGGCTGGCTGGCGGCGCCGGCGAGGGCCGTCTTACACGCCTCGTGATCGTGCAGTAAGCGTCGTGCGCGCGCATCGACGGCGGAGAGCGGGCCGAGCTCCAGATCCAACAGGTGTTGATAGAAGCCGGGCGGACGGCGCACGGTCTGGGCCGCGTTGTTGATCACGATATCCAAGCGATCGAGGGTCTGCGTCAAGAAGCGAGCGAACAACTCGACGCTCGAGCACTGACGCAAATCGAGGCCATGGATCTGCAGTCGATCACCGAACGCGTCGAAGTCGGCTTCGCGCGCGAAGCGCTGCGCCGCATCACGCGGGAAGCGTGTGGTCACGATCACGCGCGCGCCCGCGCGCAGCATCATCAAGGCGGCGTGGTAGCCGATCTTCAAGCGCGCGCCGGTGATCAACGCGGTCTTGCCCACCAGCGACGCGGTCTGAAAGCGCTTCTGGTAGTTGAACTCGGCGCACTCTTCGCACATCGAGTCGTAGAAGAAGTGCAGCCGCCGATACTCGGCCTTGCACACGTAGCAGCCGCGCGGATTCTTCAGCTCGCGCACGGGCGCGCCTTCGACCTGCCCCGTGAGCTGCGCGGGGGCCTCGTACACGGGCGACAAACGCGCCTGCCGAATCACGGTCTCGGCGCGCAGCGCGCGATCATCCTCGCGCGCGACCTTCTTGCTATAGCGGCGAAACGCCTTATTTTCCCGAATCCCTTCGTGCCGGGTCGGGCGCGACAAGCGCCCCGCCGCGATCAGCAAGGCCACGCGCGCCTCGCCAGACATGGTGACGAGGTGCGTGCGATCGGAGACCAACTGCTCCAAGATCTCGATGCAACGCGCCAGCTCTTCGGGGGAAAAGTCTGCCATAGCAGGAGATCCGACGCTCAGCGCGTGACCACGCGACGACGGCGCGGCGGCGCGCCTCCTCCGTCACGCGGCGGCGGTGCATCCGCGGCACGCGCTGCGGGGCGAGCTCCGGCGTGCGGCGGCGGTCGCTTCTTGGCATCTCGCGAATAACCGGTGGACGTGCGCGGGCGCGAAGCATCGCGCGGGAAGCCAGCGCCGGGACGGGCGGCGGGGGCGGCTTCACGCGGAGCGTGGGCGCGCGGCGCGGCTTCGCGCTCCCGCGGGGCGTGCGCTCGCGGCGCGGCTTCGCGCTCCCGCGGGGCATGTGCTCGCGGCGCGGCTTCGCGCTCCCGCGGACGATCGGCGTGCTTCTTGTACGCGGCGCGCTCCGGTTGGCGCGGCACCGACTCCGCCTCTGCTTCGGCTGCGCGGGCCCTGGGCGCTTCGCGCGGCGGCGGCATCGTGTGCGGCGCGAAGCCCTTGTTCGAGCTATCGGGCGTAATGCTAACCCGCGGATTGCGCGAATCCGGCTTGCTGGTGGCCTCCGCGAAGGTCGCGGCGACCGAGGCTTTGACGCTCAAGCGCGAATAATCCCGCTCGATTTCGATGGCTCCGACATCCGAGCCGCGGATTTCACCCCAGCGACAAGCCATCGCGAGCAGCTTGCGCGCGTCGGCTCCGTCCTCGCCGCCCCAGGTGATGCGAAAGGAGACCCAGTCCCCGCCATCACGCTGCGCGCCGCGATACGGCGTCGAGGTACGCGCGGGCTCTGCCCGTTCACGCGTCGGGTACTCCGGGCGGTCACGATTCGGACCCCGCGGCGCGGGACCACGTTGATCGCGATCCCGCGGGCTGGCTTTGCTCACCGGACCGCGATCCGTGCGCCGGATTTCGCGCGGCTCGGTTGGTCCCGAGAAGCGAGACATGGCCAGCAAGCGCGAGATGGTGCGCGCGCTGTCTTCTCGCGCGGCGAGCCGCTCCGCGAGCGCCTTTTGCCGATCCGAGACCTCTGCCTCGGCTTCGTCTTCACGGGTCAGGATGTCGAAGAATTTCTGGTCCGCGTTGGCGCGGATTTGCTCGGCGCTCGGTACCTGCTCGGTGCGCGCCACGACCTTGACTCGTTTGAGCAACATCGTGGTCTTGCCGACCGCGGACGGCGAAACCAAAAGCACGCTGCGCCCCTTGCGACCAGCGCGCCCGGTGCGCCCGCTGCGATGCGTATAGCTGTCCGCATCGGTGGGCGGATCGAGATGAATCACCAGCGTGATGTCCTGCACGTCGATACCGCGCGCGGCAACGTCCGTGGCCACCAAAACCCGATGATCCGCGCGGCGAAATGAGGTGAGCGCGCGGTCGCGTTCGCGTTGCTCCATCTCGCCGGAAAGGGCAGTAACGGCAAAGCCGTTCTCGGCCAAGCGCTCTGCGACGTCGCCCACGTCGGCGCGGGTGCGAGCGAAGATCAACGTCTGAGCTTCGGGGCTGGCGAGCAGCAGGTTGATCACCGCGTCCAAACGCTGGCGTGGTTCGAGCACGTGCATCACGTGATCGATGTCCACGTTGGCCACACCGAGCCGCGTGCCTTCGACGCGCGCGGGATTTCTTTGCACGCTGTTGGCCAGCATCTCGACCTCACGCGGGAAGGTCGCAGAGATGAGGTGCGTCTGGCGTTCCTTGGGCGTCTTGCCGAGGATCGCCTCGAGCTCTTCGCGGAAGCCGAGATCGAGCATGCGGTCTGCCTCGTCGAGACATACTGCTGCCACTTCACTGGGATCGATCGAACCGCGGTTCAGGTGGTCGAGCATGCGTCCGGGCGTGCCCACGACCACCGACGGACCCGCCGCGAGCGCGCGGTGCTCGTCGCGATACACCGCGCCACCCGTGACCGAGGCTACCTTGACGTTCAGCGGCGCGTATAGCCAGGTCAGCTCCTGCACGACCTGTTTGGCCAGCTCGCGCGTCGGCACGATCACCAAGGCCCGGGGGTGGGCCAGCTTGTCTTTGGCATTGCTGGGCTGACCCGCGAGCTCGCGAATCACCAGGCCGATCGCTACCGTCTTGCCCGAGCCGGTCTGCGAGGTCACCCGCAGGTCACGACCTGCCAGTGCGGGGTCGAGCACCGCCTTCTGGACGGTGGTGAGCTCTGTGAAACCTTTTGCGGAAATTGCAGCGCCGAGCGCGGGGCCGAGCAGTTCGGCGAAGTCAACCGTAGCCATATTGCGGCCGCTCCTAGCACTAGTCCGGCGAGCATGCGTCGATCTCGCACTGGGACGGGCAAAGCCGGCGTATTTTCGAGCTTCCGGGGCCGCCCGCGCGTCCCCCGGCGGACCGCTCCCCGGCCGAGGTCTCTTTTGACCCACGCCTCAGCGGGGCAATTTGAAGATCACCAGCCGGCGCATCGGATAGGCGAAAGTCACGAAAACCAAGAACGTGCCGGCAAAGCTGACGAGCTCCGGCGCAATGCCCTGGACCCGCGGCACGAGCCAACTGAACACGCCGAAATTCATGAGCAGCGTGACCAGCTCGGCGACCACGAACAGCCGCGCCTGACGCGACAAACTGCCGGCCTGCGCGCGGAAAGTGAACGTGCGATTGCCGAAGAACTGCACCGATGCGCCGGCGCACAGCGCGGGCAAGCGAGCCGCCGTGGGCGTCATGCCAATCACGCGGATGCACGCCGAAAACAACGAAAAATCGACGAGCGTCGCGCCACTGCCGACGATCAAGGCGCGCGCGAAGCGCAGCGCTCGATCGGTGAAGTGTTCTCCCGCGCTCACGTTGCGCGCAGCAGACCACAGCTTGTCGGGATTCGAAACGTTCCGCGCCCGTGCCGGACCAAAGTTTTCCGGATTGTCACGCGCTCGGGACCAGCGAGCACTGCGTGAGCGTACCGTTCAGGGTCTCGCCGGCAATCGTCACGTACAGCTGGCCGTCCGTGCGCACGACCTCGAACTTGCTGTTCTTGTCGAGCTTCTGGTCGAGAGCGTCCAAAAACTCCGGTTCGAAGCGAAACACCTCGATCTGTTCGACGTGGTGAATCGCCCGCGCGCTGGCCTCGCGCAAGAGCAGCGCCAACTCGACGTGCGTGAACAGAAGGACCCTGCCCGCGGCTTTGCTCGCCTTGTGCAAGCGCTCCGCCGAGGGCGAGCCCACGTCGATCCAGGCGCGCAGCACGCCCGTCGCATCACGCACCGACACCGGCGCTTCTTCGGCGGAAGAGAGGCCGCCCTTACTGAAGGCAATGCCGTCTTCATAGCTCAGGCAATAAGCCAAGGTGCGCGTGACCAAGTAGCGCATCGTCTCGGAGGGGTGCCGCGCAACGCGCAAATCGAGCGCCTCGTAGACGCCGCGGTCCACGTCCGAGAGCGTGATTTGGAAGTGGTAGATCGTCGCGGTCAGAGCCATCGGGCATGTTTAGCGCGCTTGGGCCGCGCGCTGCCGACTATTCCTCACGCTCTAGCCAAACCGATACTTCCCCGGGCAAATCACCAGGAGACACGTGCACCACGCGCGGGCGGCAGCAGACTGGGCAGTCTTCCGTGTAGGTTTGGTGCTCGCCGCCCCCGAGGTCGACGTACAGCTCTTCGGCCTCCCCGCAGAAGGGACACATTACCTCGGCTTTGCTCGCGTTTCTTTTTTTCAAAGTGAGCGCAAGAATGTGATCAAATCCGCTCGCTCGTCAGCAGAAAGTAGCTCCGGCTTACCGTGCGCCTTGCCTCCGCACACGCCAAAGCGCTGAACGATGCTCTTGGCGCAACCATCGTGGAACAAGGCGGGGCGTAGCCCAACGCCGAGCAGCGTGGGGGTGACGAACTTGCCGCCGGTGCCCACATCGGCCAGCAGATTGTCGGTGAACTGCGGGCCGCTGTGACAACTGGCGCAGGCCACGTCTGCGCGCCGGAAAATGGCTTCGCCGCGCGTGACCGCCACCGGATCCAACCCGTCCGCGGGCGGCAAATTGGGCAATTGCTCGAGGAAAGCGCCCATGGCCGCGATCTGGTCTGCGGATGGCTCGGCAGCGAGCGCCATGCGCGTGACCATCACGGCACTGACCAATGAGCCCATGTCGCCGAGCGTGCCGTCCCAGTGAAACGGCGCGCGCTGTAAGACTCCGCCTTCGAGCGGCATGGTGCGCCGCAGCCCTTCGGGGAACCGCCAGACATGGCCGTCGTCACCGCCCTCGGGATGACACGACGCGCAGGCGATGCCGATGCCGCTGTTCATGTGAAACATCTGGTGCCCGCTGTCCGCGTGTGATTCCTCGCTCAACCGAACGACCGTGCCGTCCTCGAACGACAGCGTGGCCGGCTCTCGCGACTGCACGATGTAGGTGCCAGCCGCCGAGAAGGCGACCGCGACGGGCTGCCCCTCGAGCTTCACGGACGTGACCGGCATATTGGCGCGCGGAGCCTGCGTGCGACTGTCCCACTGACTCAGCCAGAGCGTGGCCGCGGGATCCGGCATAGTCGCATCTCGAGGCGGGTTCCCACCTTGGTTGGCGAACCGAGCTTCGGTCAGCAGATCGTCCAGGGCGATCGCTGCCATGCGTGAGCCTTGCGCGTCGAAGGACACGTCCAACGGGCCCGCGCCGGGAAGCAACGACGTGCGAAACGTCATCGACGAATGAACGACGACGCCCGAGGGATCCAGACCTTCCGCAGAGCCTCCCCCCTCACCCAGCTCGGTGGTCGGATCGGTACCAGTGGGCGTCTCCGTATCGACGCTGCTGATCACGCGAGCGACCAGGCCCCCGCCGCAGACGACGCCACCGCCGTAGCCGCCAGGCCCCTCACCCACGGCGTCATTGCTCGATATTTGATGAGCGAGCACCACTTGGCCGCCACCGCCAGGCAGCGCGAACGCCCGATATGCCACCGTGGCGTCTCCACACGGCGACGGCGGCGCGGCGCGCTTGGACACGCTGCCGTCGTCCGCGATCACCATCACTTCGGCGCTCAAGAAGCGCGTGACGACCAAATCATGCTCACGCACGATCACGTCTCGCAAATCGGAATCGAGCTGTAGCACGCGCTTGCTGCTCAGGGTCTGAGCGTCGAGGGTGTGCAACTGTCCAGAACGGCAGGCCACGTACACGGACGCGCTCTTCGCGTCGTAGGCGACGCCACGCGGCGACGCGCACACGGCTTTTCGCTGCACGACCGCGCCGCTCGCAACGTCGATAGAAACCAAGGCGCCGCCACGACGCAGCGCGACCCACAGCGTGCCGTCCGGCCCCTCCGCAACGCGCCCCGGCTCGTCCCCGCGTGACAGCGAAACCGTCGTCACGACGTGGGAGGCCTCGTCGATCAGAAATACGGCGTCGCGGTCCGGATCCGCAGCGACGATAGTGCGACCATCGCGCGTGACCAGCAACGTACCACCGACGACCGGCGCGCTGTGCTCGGCCTTCACGGTCTTGCCGTTGAACAAGGGGAGCAACGCCGGGCCCAGCAAAATCTGCCCCGAGGGGGGTTGGACAATCGGCTCGGGTTGAGGCGGTTCGGCAGGTATTGCCGGCGCTGGCGGCTCGGCTTCGTGCCCCGGATCACAGCCCACCGCGCAGAGCCCACCACTCAACAGCAACATGCTCCCCAATCGCAGAATTCGAGTGCGCATCATGGACTCCCCGGTGTGACCACTAGTGGGTCGGGTTCGAACAGATCCCCCTGCAAGGTCTCGATCATCGCGGCGATGCGCTCCGGCACCGCCAAGTAATTGTCGCTCGGAATCGCCAGCGACATCTCGTACGCGGACAGCTCGCTCAAACTAGCCTGCGGCGCGTCCCAAGCGCAGCAGACCGCTAAGTTCCATTGCTGCGCGCTGCTCGTGATCGGGCAGACACGAATGCGCTCCAAGAAGGTCGTGAGCCGCTCGATGTTCGCGCTCAGCCGATCCCGGATTTGCTGCGTGCCCAGCGACCACTCCTCGACCATGGCAACGTTTCCGAGAATGAACTCGCGATAGCCGTTGCTGCCGGAGACGAAGCTGCCGCCGCACGAGGGACCGCCAGAAAATGCGTCCTTTTCGTAGAAAATCGCGCCGATGCGCGCCGGGGTTGCCAGTGCATCGGCCAACGGCACGAGCTCATTCTGCTGATCGAAGACCGTGAGATCCCCGTTCCTCACTGCAGCAACCCAGGCTTCCGGCTTGAGCACGACGCGCAGCAGGTTGCCGCCGTAGTCTTCACCGGGCCAGCCCATGCGCGTGGCCCAAGGCTCGGACCACGCGTAGCGTGCCTTGGCGAACAGCTCACCCCGAAGCACCTCCGCCAGCCGTGCGCGATCGAGGGACGATTGATTCTGCCCCAGCTGTGCGAGGATCGTGAACGCGTAGCCGGGCCCCATCCCGGGGCGCTCGCTGCGACTGAACAGGACTTGATCTCGACGCAGCTCCGCCACCTGCTCGTCCGTAGTCCAGCTGAAGAACTCTCGCCGCGCGATCCAGCCACGGCTGTAGACTTGGTCAGCGAACACCGGCGCGCCCATCACCGCTGGCGGCACGCACTCGTTCGAGGTGATGGTGATGGACACGGCTCCGCCCGCGGAAGGACCGAACCCACCGGGCACGGACCCTGCCGCGCTGAACCCAGCGGGGCTCGAGCCCCCGCTTCCACCGCTGGCCCAGGGCGGGTCCCGGTCTTCATTTTTGGCGTTGCCGAGACACGCGCCCGCGCCGAGCACCAGGCCGGCGACTGCGGCTGGCACAAAAGCGCGCTCGATCCCCAACACCCGCGACCGGCCGGCCATATCTGGCAACCCTATCATCATTCACGCCGGACGCACGTGGGCCACGGTGCTAAGCCCGCGACCCCGAAACGAAAGGACTATTTCTTTGGGAGCCCGCGGCGGAACGCTGACATTCACTCGTTTTTTCACGCAGGGCGCGCTGCCCAAGGACCTGCGCCGCAAATTCCTGGAGGCGGCCAAGCTGCGCGTGTTCGAGCCGCTCAAGCCCGAAGACGAAGCTCTCGAAGCGACCGGCTGGTGCGTGATGGAGCGCCCGTTCGATCTCGAGCTCGACTCCGCCAAGATGTTTCACGACAGCTTCGTGCTGCTCGGCTTCCGCGTCGATCGCTATCGCATCCCTGGCGCGCTGCTCAAGTCGCAGATCAGTGACGAAGAGCAACGCCAGCTCGCACGCGGCAAGAAGACGAAGCTCAGCCGCAACGAGAAGCTCGAGATCAAAGATCGCGTGGTCATGCGCCTCAGGAAGAAGGTCATCCCCACTTCGAAGGCGATCGACCTGTGCTGGCACCTCGACAGCGGTGTCGTGCTGTTCTTCGGCCACTCCAAGCGCATGATCTTGGACTTCGCCGCGCTATTCGAAAAGACGTTCGGCATGGCGCTCTTGGAAGACAGCCCGTATGCAGCGACCACGCGCGCGGAGCTGCCCCGCGAGCTTTCACGGGCACTGAAGCAAATCGAACCGGTCAGCTTCTCCAGCGGCCGGAAGCGGCTTGGAAAGTCCAGCAAAGCCGAGCCCGAGCCCGAGCCGAGCGAACCCGCCGCCGACGGCGAGGAAGATCTGCTGGAGCGCGTGGAGAGCACTCGCTTCCTGGGCTCCGAATTCTTGCTCTGGCTCTGGCTGCGCGCCGAGATCGTGGACAAACCAATCACGCTACCGGAGCTCGGTGAGTTCCAAGTTTGGCTCGACAATCAGATCACTCTGCAATCCGACATCGATCCCAACGAGCGGGTGACGGTGCGCGGCGCCGCACCCTCCGGTTGCCCAGAGGCTCGCGAGGCGGTGCGCGCGCAAAAGTATCCGGTTCGAGCTCGGATCGCCATCCGCAACGAAGAGCGTGACTTCGCCTGCGTGCTCGTGGCCCATCGCTTCGCGGTGTCGAGTGGCAAGATCCCGGCGATCCTCACCAAGGACACGGACGATGCGTTTCAAGAGCGCATGACGCTGGTCGAACGGCTGTGCAAAAATCTCGATGGCTTGTACGCGGCCTTCCTCCAAGATCGCCTGAGCGAGCTGTGGAAGGAGGCTTGGGAGCCGGCCATCGTGTGCTGGGCCGAAGACGAAGCCATCCCCGCGGAGGTGCTGGCGGCATTGATGCGCGGTAAGCACAGCCGCAGCAAGAAAACCAAATCGCGCTGACCGTGGCCAAAGACCGCTCGACTTTGCTGAGCTCGCCGCTGTCCATGGCGGACTTCGTGGCGCGGCTCGTCTTCTTCGCCAGCGCGCCGTTCGCGATTGTGCTGGCGGCCGAGCTGTTCCCGGTGCGCGGCGCGCTGATCGATGTCGGGCTCGCGCTGTTCGTGTTTTTGCTCGGTGAAGCGCCGCGGCGCGGCGCGATGCGCTTTCGGCCGGTCAAGTTCTTGCTCAGAGAGGCGCTCGCTTTCGAGAGCTATTACCGCGAGCAGCAGCCGCGACGCTTCGTGTACTACGTGGCCTATCCCCTGCTCTTCCCGTACTGGCTGTACAATCGCGAGGCTCGCCGCGAGTTCTGGATGTTCCGCGGCTACACCCTGGGCAGCTTTGTGATCCTGCTCGCGTCACTGGGTTGGCAATTTTTCAGCTCTTGGCGGCCGCAGCTCGGCTTCCGAGATTTCTTGCCCGCGGTGCTGCTGTCGCTGGGCATCGAGACATTGCTGGTGCTTTCGCTGCTGATGCCGATCGCGACTACGGTGGTTTGGTACCACGGCAGCTTTCGTCGGCGGCGACTCTCGGCAATCCTACTGGTCGGCGCGCTCTCTACGACCTACGCCTTGAGCCGCGTGCTCGATCACCGAGATCCGATTGTCTCCTACCTGACACGCGAGCGAGTTCGTTTGCGCACGGCCGCCGCACGCAGGAGCGCGCACCATGCGCTGCAGAACGCGGTCGAGGTTGCCTGGCGCGATCTGGTCAAGCAGAAGAACGTGGTGCAAGCCGACGGCAAGGTCGAAGGCAAAGCGCTGGATGACGCGCGCGCCGCGCTCGAAAGCTTCTACAAGCACGACGAGGCGTTCGCCTTCGATCTCTGGGCGAGTCCGCGCAATCGCCCGCGCGTGCTCGTGCTCTACGCGCAGAGCCGCCGCAAACGGCCGCCCATTTGGGTCGCGCTGAAAGACGGCGGCGAACTGCGCAAGCCGGACCTCTTGCCCAAAGGTGCATTCCTCGCCATGCGCGACGCCGCCGATACGACCGATGCCGTAGGCATGGTCTGGGACGATTGAGCCGAGTCGCGAGCGCGGCTCCCGAGAGCGGGGCGATCGTGATCCAGCAGCGCAGCTCGCATCTGCGCAGGGTTCCTCACTCGGACGCCGAAGGCTGAGCGCGCTGCGACGCGGCGCGTGACCATCCAATCAAGGATCGAGCTTGAAAGTCCCCGCGTCGATCAACTCGGGCTTGGCGTCAGCCGACAGCGGGTCGGTCAAACCCAAGCACCAATAGTCCACCGCCGAGCCATCTCTCCTCACGCGCAAGCGCACGAAGTGCTTGAACCCTGGATGATCGAGGGCAGTGAAGGCCTGCGTCTCCTCCAGACCGAGCAGGGTCAGAAGCGCCAAGAACGCGCCGAAGACGAACGCACCGTAGAAGACCGCCACGCCGAAAGTCAGCGACGCGATCAGCCAAAGCGGCAATGTGACGTGCGCGCTGAGCGCCAAACGCACGAACACGAACGACGCAAAAACCGGAATCGTTGCCGTGGCCAAGCCCGCACCGAGGGAGAGCGCGAAGACCACGAAGCCGCCCTTCCGCACGTCGCCGATCAGCGAATAGATGATCGTGGTCAGTACGGTGATCAAAATCGGCGCCGACACGATGAAGCCGACTTTTTCGAACTGATGCAGGCCGATGTTCATCGCTGGCAAGAACAGCACGGCCAGCACGAAATGCGGCAAAAAGCCGGAGTTGCCGCGCATGACCTTCCAGGGCACCTGTAGCAGGAGCAGCTTGCTTTGGGCGACCGTCGGCCACTCGACCTCCGCGCGCAAGCGCTGCTTTCGCACGAGCGGAGCCGGGTGCAAGAATGCTCCGCCGCCGCCCGCGGTCAGGTGCAGTGCGGCCCCATGCTCGATCCGCTCGTAGTGATGCACGTCCCCCGTGAGCAAGAAGTGCCGCTTGCTTTCCAGATCCAGGTTCAAGGCCTCGACCATCGCGGTGCCGGTTGGGCTGGGGGCGCCGAACGCAAACAGCGGATCGGGCAGCATCACTAGTTGGCTCACGTCTGCCGAGCGCGCGCGCCAGGCATCGAAGTAACGAACCTGACGCGAGTCGAGATTGCGCAGCTGTCGATCCACCGCATACAGATGCAAGCGAGACGTGAGCGGCAAAGCGAAGTAGCTGGCGCTTTGAATGGGCTGATAGCCGGTGAGCGCCAACGCTTTGGGCTTCTCGATCGTTCCGCCGCGCACGAATTGGCGCGCCCACTCGGCATAGCGCTCAATCATGCGTTGCGAGATGCCGACCACGCTCGGGCGAGCCACGCCTTCTTCGTCGTCCGCCGTGCGCCGAAACATGCGCGCAAAGCCATCGAGTCCATCGTACCAATCGTGGTTACCGGGGATCCCGAGCAACACGCGTGGAGGCCCCGGCGGTAAGGCCTCGAGCACTTGGTTGAAGGGCACGATCACGCGGTTGGTGATTTCCTGCGCGGTAGCCACCGGATACGCCGTGTCGCCGCCGAAGAACAGGATCTCGCCGCGCGGCGCGCTCAAGAATGCGCCCTCCGCAGCGGGGTCCGGCAGTTCGTATTCCGCGAAGATCAACCGCGCGACGGCGCGACTGACCGCGACGTCGTCACCCGTGTCGGCCACGAAATCGAGCCACAGGTCACGATCGAGCGCATCGACCAGACAATCCTCGGCCGAGTTCGAACCGAGCACCTGCGCCACGCGCGCCTTCAGCTCGAGCGGATCATCCGCGGTCATCCAGTCGCGCGAATCGACGTTCTCGGTGGCGATCGCAACGGAGGCGAAGTGACGCAAGTGACCCCAGAACGAGGCCACGCCAAACCAGACTACGCCGCGCGGTTTCTCCGCGCCGCGGACGAAGCGCCAGCGGGGCGCAAGGTTCGGACGCTCGGGACGAAACGGTTGAGACACGAGGACGCGCAGTAAAACACGATCTTCGGCCAACGCGGGGGCCCGCCCCCTGGCTTGCCAGCGAGCCGACCCGTTTCGCGTGTTTCCGAGGCAAAAGCCTCGAATTTCCAGCTTCTTTAACAACTTTTTCCCGAACCACCCGACCTATCGCAACTCGGCGTAGCGTCTCGCCGGTAGCGAACGCGAAACTGCGCGGTTACACTCGCGCCCATGAATCGTCGGTATATTTCGAGCGGCACGAAATACGAGCCCGTGGTCGGCTACTCCCGCGCCGTGCGCGTGGGCAATACGATTCACGTGTCGGGAACCACCGCCACCAAAGAGGACGGCACCATCGCAGCGCCCGGCGACGCCGGCCTGCAGACCGCCCAGGCTCTGCGCAACATCGCTTGGGCGCTCGAGCGCGCCGGTGCGCGCATCGAGCACGTCGTGCGCACACGCATCTACGTGACCAACATCGACGACTGGGAGAAGGTCGGCCGCGCCCACGGAGAGTTTTTCCACGACGTGCGCCCGGCCACGACCCTGGTCGAAGTGAGCCGGCTGGTCGATCCCGCGATGTTGGTCGAAATCGAAGCCGAAGCCCTGATCGACGGCTGAAGCGCGCTCGCAGCTGATTCGATTCGAAGGATGAGGTTCGGTCATCGCGCGCCGCGACCGAATTGGCACGCCGCGACTCCATCTGGTGGAGCCGATGAGTTCGTCGCGGGGCGTGCGCTTTCCAATGCGCCGCTGAGGGAGCGTTTTGCTCGTTCGAGGCGCGCGGGCAGCTTGCGAGCGCGCTCGCAGCTGATTCGATTCGAAGGATGAGGTTCGGTCAGCACGCGCCGCGACCGAGTTGGCACGCGGCGACTCCACCTGGTGGAGCCGATGAGTTCGTCGCGGGGCGTGCGCTATCCAATGCGCCGCTGAGGGAGCGTTTGCTCGTTCGAGGCGCCGGGGCAGCTTGCGAGCGGGCTCGCAGCTGATTCGCGCGCTCGCACAACGACGCGGATGAAACGAGGACCGCGTGGCGCGCATCAACTGCTCGCCCGCCCTTGCTGATTCGGCGGTTGGGGTGTGGGTCTTGGCTGACGGGTACGTGACGTCCGTTGGGTCGGGGCGAGTGCGTGTGTGTTGAAATTTGGAAAATTGATTGCGCGTCGGTCTTGTTTCATCACGCGCCGCGACCGAGTTGGCACGCGGCGACTTCACCTGGTGGAGCCGATGAGTTCGTCGTCCCGCGTGCGCTATCCAATGCGCCGCTGAGGGAGCGTTTGCTCGTTCGAGGCGCCGGGGCAGCTTGCGAGCGGGCTCGCAGCTGATTCGCGCGCTCGCACAACGACGCGGATGAAACGACGGCTGCGTGGCGCGCATCACCCGCTCGCCCGCCCTTGCTGATTCGCCGGTTGGAGTGACTATTTTTCTTGACGGGTTTAGAGCGACTGGCAACCTCATCTTGAGGAGTGGGTTGGATTTTAGTGATTGCTGGCACGAGGGCGCGCGAGGTGGCTGTTTCGAAGCACGATCGGATTTGACGCCGTTTTGTCGTCCCAAATGACGACAACGGGGCAATGCGCGGCTCGAAATATCGCATGTTAGAGAGGAGTGATGAGCAACCAATATCGATTGGTGGAATTGGGAAATTCGGAGCTCTTGACGGGTTTGTCGGAGCTGGTTCAGCAGAGCAATACGCTGACGGGGCAGTTGCTTGCGCACTTGGTGGAGCTCGACGAACGTAAGTTGCATCTAGAGCTGGGGTTTCCGTCGCTGTTTGCTTACTGCGTGGAAGCGTTGGGGATGAGCGAGGGCACGGCTGGTCGGCGAGTGACGGCTGCACGTGTGTGTCGACGATTTCCCGAGGTGTTTGGGCGAGTGGCTAGAGGTGAATTGCACCTGTGTGCTTTGTGCGCGCTTGCACAGCATTTGAATCCGGCAAACGCGACTGAGCTGCTCGAGACCTGCAAGGGTAAGACTCGGCGGCAAGTGGAGGAGCTGCTCGCGGCGCGTTTTCCGCGACCGGATGTGCGAGAGCAGATCCGGCGCCTGCCAGCCCGCGCGGGATTGGCCGTATCTGGCGTCGGACTAACGTCGCCGCCAAGCTCAACCACCGATGAGAGCATCGTGGCCCGGGTGGTCGCCGATCAAGTGGTCCTCGACCAAGTGGTCCCCGACCAAGTGGTCCCCGATCAAGTGGTCCCCGATCAAGTGGTCCCCGACCAGGTGGTCCCCGAGTTTTCGGCGCTTCGCACGACTCCAGCGCGGCAGCCCGCTTCGACCCCGCTTGCGGATGCGCGCCGCCGTGCTCGCGAGTTCGAGCCGCTTTCCACCGATCGCTTTGGCGTCCACTTCACCGCTGATGCCGAGCTGCGCGATTTGATTGAACGCGCGCGGGCTCTAGCCAGTCACCGGTTGCCCAAGGGCGATCTCGCGAGTCTGGTGAAACTGATGGCGGCATGTTTCGTCCGGCACGAGGAGAAGCGGCGCTTCGGCATTGGGGCCCGACCACGGCGAATCAAAGTGGAGGCGTTGCAGGCGAGCTCTGTTGCGCGAGAGACTCCACCAAGTGGAGTTGCGGTGGAGCCAACCGCAATCGAACTCACAACGTTCGAATCCCGCGAGCAGCGAGCCAAGAAGCATGGCCGGTACGTGCCCGTCGCGGTACGACGAGAAGCTCTCCGCCGAGATCGCGGTCAATGCTCGTTCGTTTCCGCAGCGGGCCGGCGATGCAGCGCTCGGGCGTTCCTCGAGCTGGACCACATCAAACCCTTTTCGAGGCACGGCGCGGCCGAACCATTGAACATCCGCCTGCTGTGCAAGGCTCACAATCTCCTTCACGCGCGAAACTGCTTTGGAGCAATGCATCTGGCAGCGAAAATCGCAACGAAGCAGCGTCGTGATGGTTGCGATTCGCACCGTCCACGAGAGCTCTCGCTCGAGAGTGTTTCTCCGCGGCTGATACGGCAAGGCCCTGCCGGATCGGCGCGGCGGCAGCGGGTCGGGCGGCACGTCCGGAACTGACACTTCCGGCGCGGGCGGCGACAACGCGGGCGAAGACCACCCGGGCGCGGGCGGTGACAGTGACGGTCCCGGCGCAGCGGGTACGGGCGGGCACCGAAGGCCCTTCAATGGCAAGAGCTGCGCGTGGCGCTTCCGGCTCCGTAAAGAGCCAACGCAACGAGTCGAGAACAACTACGCGCTGTGAGGTGCGCGGCGGGATCGCGAGCGCCCCCCCTCCCTCGAAGCAGTTAGGTGTGAACGCCGGGGGCTTCTTGGCCGGTTTCGGTCACGTATTCGGAGTAGCCGCCGCCGTATTTGCGTACGCCATCCGGGCTGACCTCGAGCACGCGGTTGGAGAGCGCTTTGAGGAAGTGACGATCGTGGGAGACGAACAGCATCGTGCCTTCGTAACCTGCGAGCGCTTCGATCAGCATCTCTTTGGTGCCGATGTCGAGATGGTTGGTGGGCTCGTCGAGCACGAGGAAATTGGGTGGATCGTAGAGCATCTGCGCGAGCACGAGGCGCGCTTTCTCACCGCCGGACAAGATCCGGCACGGCTTTTCGATGTCGTCCCCCGAGAAGCCGAACACGCCGCCTAGGGTGCGGAGCGATCCGATCGAAGCGTGCGGGAACTTGCCGACCAAGGTGTCCCAGACCGTGTCTTCGGGCTTCAGCACTTCCATCGAGTGCTGGGCGAAGTAGCCCATCTTGACGCTGTTGCCGACCGTCACGCGACCTGCGTCGGCTTCGGTCGCGCCCGCGATCAGCTTCAAGAGCGTGGACTTGCCGGCGCCATTCACGCCCATCACGCACCAGCGCTCGGTGCGCCGGATCAGGAGATCGAGACCGGTGTAGATGACGCGCTTGCCGTAGCCCTTTTTGACGGCATCGAGACTGGCTACGTCGTCACCGGAACGCGGCGCCTTTTGGAAGTCGAAGCTGAGCTTTTCGCGCCGACGCGGCGGCTCTACGCGCTCGATCTTGTCGATCTTTTTCACGCGCGATTGCACTTGCGCGGCGTGGCTGGCGCGCGCCTTGAAGCGGGCGATGAACGCCTCTTCCTTGGCCAGCATGGCTTGCTGGCGCTCGAAAGCGCTTTCGGCCTGCAAATCCAACATCGCGCGCTGCTTTTGATAGAACTCGTAGTCGCCCGTGAAGCTGGTCAGCTCGCCGGCTTCGATTTCTACGATCTTGGTCACGATGCGGTTCATGAATTCGCGATCATGCGAGGTCATGATCAGCGCGCCCTCGAAGGACTTCAGAAAATTCTCCAGCCACAGGATCGATTCGAGGTCCAAATGGTTGGTCGGCTCGTCGAGCAGCATCGCATCGGGGCGCATGAGCAAGATTCGCGCAAGGGCGACGCGCATCTTCCAACCGCCAGACAGCGTGCCGACGTCGGCATCCATGGTTTCTTGGGCAAAGCCGAGACCGGCCAAAATCTCGCGAGCTTTGGCATCCAAGGCGTAGCCGCCGAGCTCTTCGAAGCGGCCTTGCACTTCGCCGAACTCTTCGATCAACGCTTCCATCTGATCGAGCAGAGCCGGGTCCGCGAGCTTCAGCTCCAATTCGCGCAAGCGCGCGGCGACGGACGATACTGGGCCCGCGCCGTCGAGCGTGGCCGCGACCACGCTCTGCCCGCTCATCTCGCCCACGTCCTGGCTGAAGTAGCCGATGGTCGTGCCGCGATCGATGGCGACCTGACCGTTGTCCGGCGCCTCCTCTTTCACGATCAACCGGAAGATGGTCGACTTGCCGGAGCCGTTGGGCCCGACGAGACCGACCTTGTCGCCCTTGAACACGGCGCACGAGGCGTCCATGAACAAAACGCGACGACCATGCTGCTTGGTGACTGAATCGAGCCGGATCACGGCGGGCGAACTAGCATGAGAATTGGCGGGGCGCGGGCAAAAACGGTGATGTGGGCCGTTTTCTCCGTGGCCGCGCCGCAAGTATCGCGGCTTGGACCTGAAAAGACAGCGGTATGACAGCGGCGGGGCCCGGAGCGCGCCATGTCGAGGGGCGCCTATTGTCCATGCTCTCGCCGTCGCCGAGTCCGCGCACACGGCATCCCGCTGCGCCGCTAGCGAACTAAGGAGGGCAGGACAGGATCAGCGTGACGCGATGAGGGCCGGATGACGTCAACGCATCGCATGTATCACCCATAAGAGTGATATGCCCCAGCTCGTCGAAGTCGTAGCCATTCGGGCCGCGCTCGAGCTGACTACAGTCGAAGCGCACACTACGCGGCGGCCGAGTGAGATCGTTCACGGTGGGCAGCAAGTGGCAATTCGAGCCCACGCCTTTGAGCGTGAGCGAGATCTGTCCGCAGTTGGCGTTTGGCACCGAGCACTCGTCATCAGTCCCGCTCTCCGTGGCCTCGGCGCCCAGGGAGCCGGCAGAGCCCGCGCCGCTCTCTCCACCGCCGGCGAATGCCCAATTGTTTTCGGCCGTGCCGCTCGTGCGCGCCGGCTCTGGTTCGGGCAGGTTCGCTGCGTCGCTGCAGCCCAGCAGTTGTGTGCAGAAGGCCGCCACCCACACACAGAGTATGACTGACACCTTCACCCCGCCAGCCTGCCCGCAGATCCGCCAAAGTGCAACCGAGAGGTTAGCCCCCCGCGATCCGCCTTGCCTCACAATGAGACCCCGCCGCGCGCGCGGGTTCAGCGTTCGCAGCGATAGGCAGAGGGGCGATCGCGAGCCAGCAGCGCACCTCCAAGCACGCGTTGTTCTCGACTCATGCCCGCTCCACAAACTCCATCTAGCGGACCGGCAGGCGCTTCAGTGAAGCAACAACACGCTCGCCAGAGCGTGGGTCTTGGCGCCCTCGTCGCGGCGCGCTTGAAGTCAACGTTCGGCCGGCGATGCCTGTACGAATGATTGTGCGATGTCTTCGGCAAACATCACAGCAAGCGAGTACAAGGAGGCGCGTCGGACGCGCGGTATTGCATCCATCGGGTCGAGAACTGTCGGTGCAAACCTCATGGGTCAAACGTGAAGCGCTTCAAATTGAGTATCGTTGCTGCGATTGTCTTCGGAGCGTGCGCGCTCGGTAATTTGGGGTGTTCGTTGATCTTCGTCAAAGCGCCGCTTGCCGATTCGGAGGAGTTCGGACCGGATCCGGAAATGGAATGCACCTCGTCCAAAGTGGCGCCCGTCTTCGACACCGTCTTCACGGGAACCAATCTCTTGAGCGCTGCGGTTGCCGCCAGCGCAGACGACAAGTCGGGCACTACTGCCAATCAGCCTCTGAGCCGTGAGGCCAGTGTCGCACTGGGCCTCGGCTTCGGTGCTCTGTTTCTCGGATCTGCCATCTACGGCTTCGCCACCACCGCGCGCTGCGATCGGATTCATCATGGGAGTGCCAGCGCTCCCGCAGGCTCGACCCCTGCGGGCAGCAGCCAGCCGAGTTCGCCAGCCGCGCCCAGCCCTTCAGATGACTAGGCCACCACTCGCAGATCAGTTGGGCAGAACCGCCGTGGTCGGCGCGGGTGCAGACTCTGGGGTTAACTCCTTGCGTGCCAGCCGCCCTCACCGCGGTGAGGGCCATGCTCGCGGCGCGCTCGAAGTCAACGTTCGGCCGGCGATGCCTCAACGCCGGCAATGAACTCCGCCACCCGACTCCACAGTTCCAAAAACTGCTCGCGTCCGAACGGAGAGTAGCTCGGGATCCAATCGCCAGTTGCAGCGGCCTGGCTCGATAAACCGTACTGCCCAACGACATCGAGGTGATCGGCGTGGGCGAAATACAGCACCGGTCCCCATACTTGGGACAGGGTCGGAACCAAGCCGTCACTGTCAGCGCGTACCGGCAAGGGAGACAAGCCCTGTGCGAGTTGCGCGAGCTGAGCGCCTGAAAGTGGCGGCGCGCCGAGTTCATCACGACGCGCCACGCGATACAGGAACGCGTACACCGGAAACATGAGTTGCGCGTACAGGTCACGGAGCGAATGCCAGGCATTGCGCCAGGTGGGCTTCGTCGCGCGCGCTACGACCGAAGCGTACGCAATCTTCGGGTTAGCGGTGCAAGCATTGAGTAGATCGCAGCCCGCGGGTGTGAGCTGAAATAAGAGTGATTGATCTTTGACGACTGCCTTGAGAAACGTAGCAAGCTCGAGGATGCGCGGCTCCGACAGATCGCTCAGTAGTTTATCGTATAAGTAATCGAAAGCGCCGCGCCGCTTGCGGAATGGGTCGCGTGCACGAACCACCAGATAACCGAGCCGAAGCAGCAGCTTCAGCGGTATTTGGCCCCGCTCCAGCATGAATATGAGGTAGCGCCCGACCGTACGGATCAAAAAGCGTCCCACAGGGCGCGTGAAGTAGGTCGCCACAGGCGTGCCGTAATGCGGCGTGCAAACCGTGACCAGTGTCTTCACCCGATCGTATGCATCGAATACGACCTTCGAGGGCAGTGACGCAGTCGGCGCAATCGCGAGCCGTGCGTCGAGCCCACCGGTGGAATGTCCGATCAAGTGGATCGGACCTTCTTCTCTACTGGCCACGGCAGCCAGGGTTTCGAGCACGAGCGCAGCCCGCCAGCGGATCGACGCCATGGGCAGAGTCGGCACCTCGGTGACCGTAACCTTCAGGCCGAGGCGCTCGAAGCTGCTCTCTATCGCTTCACGCACACCGGTGAAATAGCTCAGCTCCCCGAACTTCCCGAATCCGAAGAAACCCGGGATCAGCAGCACATGGTGCGTAGGAGTGGGCAACACTCGGGAGCATACGCCTACAGCTGCAGCCTGGCGTGCGCTTCCGGATCGTACTCTGAGGGATCGACCTTTTGCCCCTTCAGATAAGCCTTCGCGGCCTCGAACGCATGCTTGATGCCGTGAGCGCCGGCGTTGTCCCAGTATTCCGCGTCGAACGGCGTGAAGCGCAGTAGCACGAGCTCCGGATCATTCTGGCCGTCGAACCAGATGCGATACGGCTCCTTCCAGATTTGGTCGACCTTGGCGCGATCGCTCACGAGCTCGAAGTGGCCATTCATAGTCACGAACTGGCGCGAGTTCTGCAGCGAAATCATGGCCCGCGAATCGCCTCGAACTTCCAGTACTTTGGTCGAGTCGATACTGGTGATGAACCAGAGCGTGCCTTCGGCGTCCACGTCCGCCACGGCCATGGGTCTCCCGTGCAGCTCTCCAGTCTTGCCGCGGGTGATCACGGTCGCGGTCTCGAACTCGTGTAAGAGCTCGAAGAAGTGTTCTTCTGGCCGGGGTGCGGGCCCGGCCGAGGCGATATTGGCGGGTACTTGGTTCATGCCCGCAAAGTTTGCAACTGGCGTGCCGAGCAGACCTGAGCCGAACTGGGCAGAAAAGGACGCCACGGGTTGGGGCGCGCCGTGCGGCGTCGCCCCACCGTGGCAAGTTCGCTCAGGGTTTGACGACCACCACCGGCTGGCCCGGAGCGATCGGCTTTCCCTCGCCGGCCACCACCTCGACCACAACGCCGTCAGTCGGTGACTCGATCGCAATCTCCATCTTCATCGATTCCACGATGGCCAACACTTCGCCCTTGGCGACGCGCTGCCCGGCTTTCACCAAAACCTTCCAGATGCTGCCGGGAACGCCGCTCTCCACGATCTGCGCGCCCTCCCAACCTGCGCGGCCACTGTCCGAGCCGACCGCTTCGGCCTGCTCGACGCTGAAGTTGAGCTGCCCCGAGTCGACCCAACGCTGACGCTCTTCGGCAAATGCCGCGCGCTGTGTGGTTCGGAACGAGGCAATCGAGTCAGCCTCCTGAGCCAGGAAGCGCCGATAGTCGGCCAGGCGGAAACGTTGCTCTTCGATCTTGAGCTCGAGCCGACCGTGTGGAACGGCTTCGCGCATTTCCAAAAGCTCTTTGGCCTCCACCGGATAGAACCGGATTTGATCGAAGAAGCGCAGCAGCCAGGGCGTATTGGCTTGGAAATGCTTGGTCGTCTTGAACCGATTGTAGACCTGCACGGTGCGCCCGACGAACTGGTAGCCACCCGGGCCCTCCATGCCATAGATGCACATGTACGCGCCGCCGATGCCGACCGCGTTCTCCGGTGTCCAGGTGCGCGCGGGATTGTACTTGGTGGTGACCAAGCGATGCCGCGGGTCGAGCGGCGTGGCCACCGGTGCGCCCAGGTACACGTCACCGAGCCCGAGCACGAGATAACGCGCCCCGAACACGATGTCCTTCACCGCTTGCACGTCGGGCAAGCCATTGATGCGCCGAATGAACTCGATGTTGCTCGGAGTCCAAGGCGCGTCCTTGCGTACGATTTGCGTGTACTTCTCGATCGCGAGGCGCGTCTGCGGGTCGTCCCAAGACAGCGGCATGTGCACGATGCGGGTCGGCACGTCGATCGCGTCGACCGAGGGCAGCTCGGTTTCGGCTCGTGAAAGCACATCCAGCAAGCGCGAAAAGCCGAGTTTTTGGCTGTCGAAATGGATCTGCAGTGAGCGGATCCCGGGCGTCAAATCGACGATGCCGGGCAGCTTTTCTTGGCGCAGCCATTCCATCAACGCATGGACGCGGAAGCGCAGTTCCAGATCGAGCACGGCGTCGCCATATTCGACGAGCAAGAATTCGTCACCGGCGGGGCGATACACGACGCGCGGAGCCTCGCCGCGTGCAGGCAAGCGACGCAGTACGGCGTCAGTGGCCGGCACTGCCGAGAGCGTCGCCGTCGCGGGCGCCTTGCGATCGGCGATTCTTCGCTCCTGCTCGGAGAGCGCAAGCTCGGCAGCGGCGCGCGCAATCGGGATGAACCGCACGCGGTTGCCCGGGCGCAGTTGACCGACCTTCCACAGCTCGGCCCGTACGATCGTCGCCGGGCACACGAAGCCACCGAGGCTCGGACCGTCTGGGCCGAGGATGATCGGCATGTCACCGGTGAAATCGATGGTGCCGAAGGCGTACGCGTTATCGTGAATGTTCGACGGATGTAGCCCCGCTTCACCGCCGTCGGAGCGGGCCCACTCGGGCTGCGGCCCGATGAGGCGGATGCCGGTGCGCGCGGAGTTGTAGTGGACTTCGAAATCACTGCTGAAAAAGCGCTCGATGTCGGCCGGCGTGAAGAAATCCGGAGCGCCATGGGGGCCGTAAAGTACGCCTATTTGCCAGCTGTCGGTCAGCTGTGGTTGCAGCTGTTCGTCGAGCGCTTTCGGTTCGGCATCGCTGTTGCCGGACTGTAGCAACCTGAGCACGTCACCCTTGCGTAACGCGCGCCCAGCGTGCCCACCAAAGCCACCCAGCGTAAACGTGGAGCGGCTGCCCAGATACTCCGGCACGTCGAAGCCATGCTGCACGGCGAGGTATGCGCGACACCCGGAACCCCGAATGCTGCCGAGCGTCAGCACCTGACCGGCCCGCACGGCAACGGGGCGGAAGTACGGCACGGGCTCGCCATCGAGGTCTGCTTCCATTCGCGCACCGGCGAGTGCAATCAGAGTGTCGGTCGCGAAGCGCAAGCTGGGGCCGGTGATGGTCAACTCGAGTGCCGGCGCGCCCGGCACGTTGCCCAGCACACGGTTTGCCAGTCGGAAGCCGAGATCGTCGATCGGACCCGAGGGCGGAATCCCGACGTCCCAATAGCCGAGGCGACCCGGGTAATCGTGAATGGTGCTGAGCGTACCGGGGGTGAGCACCTCCACCGTCGCGCTCGAATAGGCGAGCGTACCGAGATACGCAGTGGTGGTCTTCCCCTCACGAAAGACGTCCGTGCCCAAAATATAGGACAAATAAGCGAGATTCGTCTCGGTCCCCGCCAAGCGCGTACGAGCAAGCGCGTCGGTCAGTTTGACAATCGCTTGCTCGCGGTCGTCTGCCAAAGCCATCACCTTGGCGATCATCGGATCGTAGAAGCCGCTGATCTCGCTGCCGCGTTCGACGAAAGAATCGACGCGCACGCCCTCCGGGAACGAGACTTCGGTCAACACCCCGGGGCTCGGCTTGAAGCCGCGCGCAGGGTCTTCCGCGTACACGCGAACCTCGATCGCGTGCCCACGGGGCACGGGCGGGTGCTCGATCGGCACGGCTTCGCCCGCGGCGAGTCGAATCATCCACTCCACGAGATCCACGCCCGTGACCAGCTCCGTAACGCCGTGTTCGACCTGTAGCCGTGTGTTCACTTCCAAGAAGTAAAACTCTTCGCGATCGTCGTCGTACACGAACTCGACGGTACCCGCCGAGCGGTAGTTCACCGACGAGCCAATGTGCACAGCGGAAGCGAGCAGTGCCTTTCGAACCTCTGGGCGAAGCCGCGGCGCGGGTGTCTCTTCCACGACCTTTTGGTGGCGGCGCTGCGCCGAGCAATCCCGCTCACCGAGCGCGATCACGCGACCTTGGCCGTCACCGAAAAGCTGAACCTCGATGTGACGCGCGCGCTCGACGAAGCGCTCCAAGAACACCCCACCCTCGCCGAAGTTCTTCTGCGCCAGGGAGCGGACCGATTCGAAGATTTCGCGAATTTTCGCGGAATCGCGGCACACTTGCATGCCGATGCCACCGCCGCCGGCGGTGCTCTTCAACATCACCGGGTAGCCGATGCCTTCCGCCGCCGCGACCGCCGCGTCGACATCGGCCAAGAGCGGCGTACCCGAGAGCAGCGGTACACCTAGGCCCTGCACTAGCTCACGCGCGGTGTGCTTGACGCCGAAGCGGCGCATTTGCTCGGGTGTGGGGCCGACGAAGGCGATGCCATGGGCCTCGACGGCTTCGGCAAAGTCTGCGTTCTCGCTTAGGAAACCGTAGCCCGGAAAGATCGCTTTGGCGCCCGTGCTGAGCGCAGCATTCAGGATCGCTTCCCGGTTCAGGTAGCTCGCGGACGCCGCTGCCGGTCCCACGCAGACGCTCTCGTCGGCTTCGAGCACGTGTAGCGAATTTCGATCGGCTTCGGAGTAAATGGCGACCGAACCGACACCCAGCCTCTTCAGTGTGCGAATGACACGACAGGCGATCTCGCCACGGTTGGCGATCAGAACTTTCTCGAACATGACATTTTCCTCCTTCGAGGATCTCGGAGCAGCCGGCTAGCGCCAGCGTGCGACGGCAATGGCAAACGCTAGGGATGCTCCGCGGGCCTACGCCGACCAGACGAGGAGTCGGACCGGGGTCGGGTTGTAACCATTGCAGGGATTGTTCAGCTGGGGGCAATTTGAGATCAGCACGATAACATCGCTTTCTGCCCGCATCTCCACGTAGCGACCGGGAGCCGAAATCCCGTCGTCGAAGTGCAGCTCGCCCTCCGGGCTGACCGGCACGTTCATGAAAAAATTGATGTTCGCGGTCAGGTCCCGGAGCGAAAGCTCCGGGCGGCGTTCCTGGATCTCGAGCAGGAAATTGTCCCGACAGCTGTGCATGTACTTCTTGTCGATCGCGTACCTGACCTGGTTCGACTCGGCGGCGCATGCCCCGCCCACGGTGTCGTGGCGACCACAGGTGTCGGCCGTGATCCGGAGCATCACCCTGCCCTCGGTCGACATCAGCGGTGAGCCGCTGCTGAGGTAGATACCGCCTTGGCTGCGAATCGTGTCCACGGCGCTGTAACGTTCGGTCGGGTCGGCCGCGTCGTAGAACAAGGTGTCGACGGCTTGGTTGCCCTCCAGATCGACGATGCGGAACGTCTCCCCCCGCTTGATGATGTGACTGAAGCCTAGCCCCGACCCGAGTACGGTGTCGAAGATGGCCTGCTTCGGATCGAGTGAGCTTTCGGAGAGTGCCATGAGGAAGTCCGTTCAGAGAAAGTAAGCTTCGGTGAGCGCGAAGCCGCGTTCGTTCTCGGGGCACGAAACGCGGCAGGGATCGTCAGCCGCGACCGGACCAGAGAGGCGCACGCCGAGGTGCACGGGCTTTGCGCGGTAGGCCGAGGCGGGATCGAGCGGGTGGGGGGTGTTCGAGAGCAATACTAGGGTGTTCATCTCCGAGCGGAGCTCGATGAACGCACCCGGCTTCGAGTTGCCGGGAACCCAGCTCAGCTTGCCCTCCGCGTCGGGTGCTACCTTCACGAAGAAATTCAGATTGGGACCGAAGTCACGTTTGCCGAGACCATACTTGGCCAGTTCGACCAGCAAGTTATCGCGGCTGTTTCGGTGCCAATCGTTGCGCAGCGCTTGGTAGTCTCCGGGACCGTATTTCTTCAGGCTCGCCGCGGAGTCTTCGAGGCCGGTGATCGTGTCGTGCCAGCCGCAGCTGTCGGCGATCACCGAGCACAGCACGCGCCCCATGTCGGAGTAGAGCACGTTGCCCGTGGTGATACGCGCGATGTGCTGAGCCTTCAGCGTATCGGGCATGTTGTAACGTTCGAGCGGGCGATCCGCGTTGAACAGCAATGCAGCGACGGATCCCCCGCCCTCTACGTCGGTCAAGCGCAGCACCTGGCCGCGCTTGAGCACGCGCGACCACATTTGGCCTCCGCGCAGGGGCTCGTCGACGAGCCATGGTCGATTCACTTCAGTCATGCACCAATTCTCCAGCGTCTGACGCCTGATCGCGGCGATGGATCAAATCCTCGAGCCGCTTTTTCGTAGCCAAAAAATGCCCAGAAAGGAACTGCTCCGGTGAGCGTGGGCGCGCAACCGGGACATCGATTACCTCCAAAATCCGACCGGGACGGGCACCGAGTACCACGATCCGGTCGGACAAATAGATGGCTTCATCGAGATCGTGGGTGATGAACAGGATGGTGACGCCCGCCGCCTGCCAGATGCGCAGCAAATGCGCCTGCATGCTGGCTCGGGTTTGAGCGTCGAGCGCGCCGAAGGGTTCGTCCATCAGCAAGATGCGCGGGTCATTCGCCAACGCGCGCGCGATCGCCACACGTTGCTTCATGCCACCGGACAGCTGCGCCGGGTACAGCTCGGCAAAATCCGTCAAGCCAACCAGCTTCAGCCATTCGTCGGCGGCCTTGGTCGCCTTGTCGTCGCGCAAGCCCTTCATCTTCGGGCCAAACAGCACGTTCTTTCTGACCGTGAGCCAGGGGAAGAGCGTGTAGCCCTGAAACACCATGCCGCGATCGGCGCCCGGACCCGTCACCGGAATGCCGTCGACGGCGACGATTCCCGAGCTCGGATCCTCCAGGCCCGCAACCACGCGAATCAGCGTGGATTTGCCGCAACCGGAGGGCCCGATCACGCTGATGAACTCGTTGCGGCGGACCTTGAAGTTGATGTCCGACAGCGCAACCAGCTTGCCGCTTGGGCTATCCGGGCTGGGGAATTCGCGGAACAGGTGCTCGATGCTGAGCACCACTTTGCGCTTGTCTATCTCGGCAAAGTACTCGGCAACTTCCGGAAGGTGATCGAGGTAACTCGGTAACTGAATACGATCGTCGGACATGAATCAGTGGCTTTCGCGGCAGAGTACGAAATTTTTGCCGCTTGACGGAGAGTCAGGTGCCCGCGAGCCGTGCGCGTGGCGGCAGCGAACGGCGCACGGCGCGTAGGATGCGCACGAGCTGGGTTTGGCCTGTCTCCCACGGGAATAGATAGCGGCCCAACAGCCCCAAAAACTGATCGGTGGCAAGGCCAACCAAACCGATGATGACGATCGCCGCGTACACGTTGTCGAAGTGTCGGTAACGCTGCTGTTGATAGAGCCATGCGCTCAAGCCGGACTTCTCACCAATCAATTCGGCCACGACCAAGTACGTCCAAGCCCAACCGATCAGAATGCGCATGTCGCGGTACAAACCCGGAATGGCGCCCGGGACGACCACGTTCCAGACCAACTGCCGCTTGTTGGCGCCGAGCGTCTGGGCGGCATGCAGCAGCGAAACGTCGACCCCACGCGTGGTGTTGGAGACGATCAGCACCATCTGAAAGAAGGTGCCGATGAAGATGATCGCGATTTTCGGCTCTTCCTGCAGCCCGAGCACGGTCAGCGCCAAGGCACCGAACACCGGCGCCGGCATGTAGCGCACGAAGTCGACGAAGGGCTCGAACAAGCGAGCGAAAAACGGGAAGGTACCGCATAAGATACCGAGTGGTAACCCGAGCACCGCAGACCAGAAGAAGCCCCAGAAAATCACCTTGCAGCTCTGCAGAAGGCTCTCGTGCAACCAGGCGTCGCCGTCGCGCTCGGGGGCGGTGGTGAATGCGGTGTACAGCGCCCGCGCGACGGCATGCGGTGGTTGCAGGTAAATCGGGTTCACTCGATCGCCCGTGACACGCCGCGCATGCGCCGCATCGAGTTCGCGATTGCGCAGGATCACCACGTCCAAGTCGACCCGCTCGCCGACGGCAACGTAGCTGTGCTCACCGGGGACCTTGGTGTCGCCCGCGTCCGAGACCAAGACTTGCGGGTGCCAGATGAACGGCACGTAACTGATCGCGCACCAGCTCAAGAGCGGCAAAGCGAACGCCAGCACGCCCACCCAGAACTTCGCCTGCGCGTCGAGCGGCTTGCGCACGCCCAACAAACGGGCCAGGGGCTCGTTCTTCGGCACGGACGATGGCGGAGCTTTGGCGGGTGACGTCATGGAAGTTTGCTTCGTTGAGTGGCGAGGTCGGGAGCCCTCATCTGTGAGGGGGTACATCGCCTTAGAGTCGGCCCTTTCATGTTGCCGGCAGATGTCGGACACGCTTCGGCACAAAGAGCGCGGAGCGGCTCTCCTTGCCCCGCAACGCGCGGATCCAGGGCGCTCGGCGCGTCAGCGTACCTCCCTCGGCTTGCCCGACACGAACTGACACAGAGCGGACTCACGCATCAGGACTCCGAGCGAGCGCCCCATCCCCCCGTTGTGCCGTCCGCCAACGTGGCGAAACGCCCCGTATTCCCCATGAATTCCGGGCATTTTGCAACCGGTGTGCGACCGAATTTGTAGGGGGCTTTTCGGGCAAGCAAGGGCGACCTAGTAGTGGCATTGCAGTGTGTTGCCGGGGGATTTCACTGCCCCCGCAACTGAAAGCGAACCATGACTTCGGAAGTTGCCCCCGGACGCGTTGAACAGGCGAAATCCACACGCTGGGTGTTGGCGGGTGCGCTCGTACTCGCCCTCGGAGGCGCAATCATTTTTACCCGTGCACGCAAGGCCGCGGTGGCTGGCGCGGCGCCCGCGGAGAGTGCAGCGCTCGCTCGGCCAGTCCCAGTCGTCGTGGCGCAAGCCAGCAATCGCGACGTTCCGGTCTTTTTGGACGGACTCGGCAATGCGGTGCCGTTGGTCACCGTGACGGTCAGGCCGCAGGTCGACGGCCCGCTGCTTTCGGTTCAGTTCCAAGAGGGGCAGCAAGTAAAGAAAGGCGACCTCCTGGCGCGCATCGACCCGCGCCCCTTCGCCATTCAGCTTCATCAAGCGCAAGCAGCGTTGGCACGCGATCAAGCACAAGCCAAGAACGCCAAGGTGAACTTTGCGCGCTACACCGCTCTCCACGAACAGGGCCTCGCCACCCAAGAGCAACTCGACGACCAACGCGCGACGGCGGACCAGCTTGCGGGAACCATCAAATCCGACGAAGCCCAGATCGAGAACGCACAGTTGCAGCTCGCTTACACGGAGGTGCGCTCACCGGTAGATGGCGTGACCGGCGTCCGCCAGGTCGACCAAGGCAACGTGGTGCATGCCTCGGACGCGAACGGCCTGGTGGTCGTAACTCAGCTCGATCCGATGGCGATCGTGTTCACTTTGCCCCAAGACAATCTGCCGCAAATCAATCGCGAGATCGCGGGCGGCCTGGAAATCGAGGCGTATAGCCGTGATGGCGATCGCTTGCTCGGCCGCGGAAAACTCAGCTTGGTCGACAATCAAGTGAGTCTAACTACGGCCACGGTTCGGCTGAAGGGCATCGTGCCCAACCCCGACAAGGCGCTCTGGCCCAATGAGTTCGTGCGCGCTCGGTTGCTGCTCGCCACGCGCAAGGGCGCGTTGTCCGTGCCGGCGCCCGCGGTGCAAAGGGGACCACAAGGCACGTTCGTGTACGTCGTGCTGCCCGATCAAACCGCCGCGCTGCGTCCGGTCCAGGTCGAAACTGTTCAAGATCAATGGGCAGTGCTTGCGAAGGGCGTCGTCGCCGGCGATCAGGTCGTGGTCGAGGGGCAAAATCAGCTGCGGCCGGGCGCCAAGGTCGCGCTGCGTTCGAGCGTGGGCGGCCAAGCCAGCGGGGCGAGCGCTCCAGCCAACATCGGCAATGACGCTCAGCAGTCCACTCCGGCTGCAAAAGGAAAGCACGGCGGAGCCCAGCCGTGAGCATCTCCGAGCCCTTCGTGCGTCGCCCCGTGGCGACGACGCTGCTCGTGATTGGCATCTTGATCGCAGGCCTCGTGGCATTCCGCGCGCTGCCCGTGTCCGCGCTGCCGCAGGTGGACTACCCGACGATCGTCGTCTCGACGTTCATGCCGGGCGCGAGTGGACAGACCATGTCGGCCACGGTCACCACGCCGCTCGAGCGTCAATTCGGGCAAATGCCCGCGCTGACCCAGATGACCAGCGTGTCGAGCTTCGGCAGCTCGCAGATCACCCTGCAATTTACCCTGGAACGGAACATCGACGCCGCCGAACAAGACGTGCAAGCGGCGATCAACGCAGCCGCCAACTTACTACCGAAGACGCTGCCGACACCGCCATCGTACAGCAAGAGCAACCCCGCCGACACGCCGATTCTCACCTTGAGCGTGAGCTCCGACACCTTGGCGTTGAGTCAAGTCTCGGACTACGCGGACTCGATTCTCGGTCAAAAGATCTCGCAGGTATCGGGGGTCGGCTTGGTGACCCTGAACGGTGGCGCGAAGCCGGCCGTGCGCATCCAAGTCGATCCGGAGTCGCTGGCTGGCACGGGCCTTGGCCTGGAAGACATGCGCGCCGCGATCGCGCTCGCCAACGTGAACCAACCCAAGGGGACACTCGACGGCCCGCGCCAAAGCTACACCATCGCGACCGACGATCAGCTGTTCAAGGCCGAAGCCTTCCGCCCCCTGATCCTAGCCTACAAGAACGGCGCGCCGATCCGGCTCCAGGACGTAGCGACCGCCGAGGATGGCGTCGAAAATAGCGAACTCGCGGGCTGGGCGGACGACAAGCGCGCGATCATCTTGAACGTCCAGCGACAACCCGGCGCGAACGTGATCGAAGTCGCCAATCGGGTCAAAGCGCTGTTGCCTCAGCTCGAAGCATCCTTGCCGTCGAACATTCAGACCAAGGTGCTGAGCGATCGGACCGAGACGGTGCGCGCCTCCGTGGAAGACGTAGAGTTTACTCTGCTGCTCACGATTGGCTTGGTCGTCGCAGTGATCTACGTATTTTTGCGCAGCGTGCGCGCGACGGCCATTCCGAGCTTGGTCGTGCCCTTGTCGCTGATTGGCACGTTCGGGGTGATGTACCTGCTGGGTTACAGCCTCGACAATTTGTCGTTGATGGCTTTGACGATTTCCACTGGCTTCGTGGTCGACGACGCCATCGTGATGATCGAGAACATTGCCCGCTACATCGAGGAAGGCGACTCGCCCTTCGAAGCCGCCCTGAAGGGTAGCAAGCAAATCGGCTTCACCATCGTGTCGCTCACGGTTTCGCTGATCGCGGTGCTGATCCCACTTTTGTTCATGGGCGGCATCGTCGGCCGCTTGTTCCGAGAATTCGCGGTCACGCTCAGCGTCGCGATCGGGGTGTCGGCGATCCTGTCTTTGACACTGACGCCGATGATGTGCGCGTTCCTGCTGCGCCCCGAGCCGCCGCTATCCACGCGTGGTGCGTTCCATCGCTGGTCGGAGAAGGCGTTCGACGGGCTGGTCAGGCTCTACGATCACGGCTTGAAGTGGGTGCTCCGGCATCAACGCACGACTCTGTTCGTCACCATCGCCACCTTGCTGTTCACGCTGTTCGTGGCTTGGGTCATACCCAAGGGCTTTTTCCCGCAGCAGGACACGGGCCTGATCGTCGGCGTAACGGAAGCCGGCGCCGACGTCTCTTTCCCGCGCATGATGGAGCTCGAGACCCAAATCTCGGACGTGGTGCGCCGAGATCCAGACGTCGACCACGTGGTGTCGTTCATCGGTGCCGACGGCACGAACGCGACCGTAAATAGCGGGCGAATCTCGATCACGCTGAAACCGCGGAGCGAACGCAAATCCTCGAGCGACGAGGTGATCGCTCGCCTCAAGCCGGAGCTGGCTCAGGTGACCGGGGTGGCCACGCACTTGCAGTCGGTTCAAGATCTCCAAGTCGATAGCCGCGTTGGCCGCACTCAGTACCAGTACACGATGGAAGACGCGGACGGCGCCGAGCTCGACGAATGGTCGGGCAAGATGCTGGCCAAGCTTCGCACTCTGCCGCAACTCACGGACGTGGCCAGCGATCAGCAGGCAGCTGGGCCACAACTCAGCCTGCAGATCGATCGCGACACGGCTTCGCGCCTCGGCATCTCACCCCAGTTGATCGACGACACGCTGTACGACGCCTTCGGTCAGCGGCAAATTTCGACCATCTTCACCCAGCTCAACCTGTATCGCGTCATCTTGGAGGTGAAGCCCGAGGCGAGTGAAGATCCGCACGCGCTCGATCGGATCTACGTGCGCTCGGCGAGTGGCACACAGGTGCCGCTCTCGCAATTCGTGCAGATGACGCACACCACCGCCCCGCTCGCGCTCAGCCATCAAGGGCAGTTCCCTGCCGTCACGCTGTCGTTCAATCTGGCCCACGGCTCGCTGGGTGAGGCCGTGGAAGCGATCCACCGAGCCGAAGACGAGATTGGCTTACCTCCGGGGGTTCGAGCTGATTTCAGCGGTACGGCGAAGGCGTTCAAGGACTCGCTGGCCAGTGAACCGCTGTTGATCTTAGCCGCTCTGGTCACGGTCTACATCGTGCTCGGCGTGTTGTACGAGAGCTACATCCATCCGATCACGATTCTCTCCACACTGCCCTCTGCCGGCATCGGCGCGCTGCTCGCGCTGATGGTCTGCGGCAGCGAGTTCAGCGTGATCGCGTTGATCGGCATCATCCTCTTGATCGGTATCGTCAAGAAGAACGCGATCATGATGATCGATTTTGCGCTCGAAGCGGAACGCGATCACGGCATGTCCCCAGAAGAGTCGATCCACCAGGCCTGTCTCTTGCGCTTTCGCCCGATCATGATGACCACCTTGGCCGCGTTGCTCGGCGGCCTACCACTCGCGCTCGGTTCTGGTTCCGGCTCCGAGCTGCGTCGCCCGCTCGGTATCGCCATCGTGGGCGGACTCTTGATCTCGCAGGTGCTGACTCTGTACACCACGCCGGTCATCTACCTGTACATGGACCGCCTCGGCCGCTATCTGTCGCGAAACAAGCGCGCGGCCGGTGCGACCGGCGCATCTGGACCGGCCCCGGAAGCAACATGAACATCGCCGGACCGTTCATCCGGCGACCGATTGCCACCACGCTGCTGGCAATTGGCGTGCTGTTGGCCGGAGCGTGGGCGTACACCTTGTTGCCCGTCTCGCCCCTGCCGCGCGTGGATTTTCCCACGATTTCCATCAGTGCCAGCTTGCCGGGAGCAAGCCCGGAGACCATGGCCTCCGCAGTGGCGACGCCGCTCGAGCGGCGCTTCGGGCGCATCGCGGGGGTGACCGAGATCACCTCGACGAACGTGCTCGGCACGACCAACATCACGCTTCAATTCGATCTGGACCGCGATGTCGACTCGGCAGCGCGCGACGTGCAAGCGGCGATCGCAGCCGCAGGCGGTGAGCTGCCCACGAATTTGCCGTTCCGTCCAACCTACCGCAAGGTCAATCCGGCTGACTCTCCGGTGATGATCGTGTCCATGACTTCCGACACGGTGCCGCTCGCGCAAGTGTTCGAGGCGGGCAACAGCATCCTGGCTCAAAAGATCTCCCAGGTGCCGGGCGTAGGTCAGGTCACCGTGGGCGGTGGGCAGCAGCCTGCGGTGCGCATCCAGGCGGACCCCAAAGCACTCGCGGGTATGGGCTTGAGCATGGCCGACCTGCGCGTGGCGGTCGCTTCGGCCACCGCGAACGAAGCCAAGGGCAGCATCGCTGGCATCAAGCAGACCACGATCATCGGCGCCAACGACCAGCTGTTCGGTGCGGACGCATTTCGGTCGGTGGTGATCGCCTATCGTGATGGCGCGCCGGTTCGACTGAACGAAGTGGCGGACGTTTTCGACGACGTCGAGAACAACCGGGTAGCCGCGTGGCACAACGGTAAACGCGCGGTATTGCTCATCATTCGGCGCCAGCCGGGTTCCAACATCATCGAAACCACCGAGCGCGTGACGAAGCTGATCCCCGAGCTCGTCAAATCCATTTCGCCGGCAATCAACGTGGTCGTCGCTGTCGAGCGCACCAAATCGATCAAGGGCTCGGTGCGGGACGTCGAAAAGACTTTGCTGCTCAGCGTGGTGCTGGTGATCGGCGTGGTGTTCGTGTTCTTGCGCAGCGTGCGCGCGACGCTGATCCCGAGCGTGGCCGTGCCGCTGTCCCTGGTCGGGACCTTCGGCGTGATGTACCTGCTCGACTACAGCCTCGACAATCTATCGCTGATGGCGCTCACCATCTCCACCGGCTTCGTGGTGGACGACGCGATTGTCGTCACCGAGAACATCACCCGCCACATCGAGCAGGGCAAGCGCCCGCTCGAAGCGGCTCTGGAGGGCGCCAAACAGATTGGTTTCACGATCCTATCGATCACCGCTTCCCTCTTGGCGGTGTTCATTCCGTTGCTCTTGATGGGCGGGATCGTGGGTCGGTTGTTCCGTGAGTTCGCGGTGACCCTGAGCATCGCGATTGGCTTTTCGGCCTTGGTTTCGCTCACGCTCACCCCCATGATGTGCGCCCGCTTGCTGCGCCCGGCTGGCCACGCCCACGGCCGGCTGTACACGTCGTCCGAGCGCGCATTTACGGCGCTTCTGCGGGGCTACGAGCACGCGCTCGACTGGGTGCTCGATCACCGGCGCCTCGTCCAGCTGCTGCAGCTGGGGACCGTCGCCCTGACCGTGTTCCTGTTCGTCATCTTGCCCAAGGGGCTATTTCCGCAACAAGATTTGGGTCAGCTGATGGGCTTCTCCGAAGCTCCGCAAGACGTCTCTTTCAAGACCATGCGCGACAAACAGCTGGCTGTGAATCAGATCGTGCAGGCCGACCCCGACGTGGCCAACGTGGTTTCGTTCATCGGTTCCGGCAACGGCTCGACCGGCAATACGGGCACGGTCTTCGTCGATTTGAAAGCGATGCCGCCTCGCCAGACGTCGGCCGATCAGGTCATTGCCCGACTGCGCCCCAAGCTCGGGAAACTGGTCGGCGTCAACCTGTTCATGCAAGCCGTCCAAGACGTGCGTGTCGGTGGGCGCTCTTCGCGCACGCAATACCAGTACACGCTGCAGGACGCGGACCTCGACGAGCTGCGGGACTGGGCGCCGCGCGTGATGGATCGCTTCAAAAAAATCCCCATCTTGAAGGACGTGGCCACCGATCAACAGACTTCGGGGCTCACCTTGGCGCTAAACATCGATCGCGATACCTCGGCACGCCTCGGCTTGTCGCCGGCCGCGATCGACAGCGCGCTCTACGATGCCTATGGCCAACGGCAAATCGCGACCATGTACGGGGCGCTCAACCAATACCGCGTGGTGCTAGAGACCAAGCCGGAATTCCAGGTCGGTCCAGAAAGCCTGAAGGACTTGTATGTGGGTGCCCCCGGTGGCGGACAAGTGCCGCTGCCAGCCATCACACGCTCGACGCTGACCTACACGCCGCTGGCGATCAACCACCAAGGGCAGTTCCCGGCTACCACCTTGTCCTTCAACTTGACGCCCGGCAAATCCCTGGGCGACGCGATGAAAGCCATCGATGCGGCCGAGCAAGATATCGGCATGCCGCCCAGTATCCACGCCGCCTTTCAAGGCACCGCGCAGGCGTTCTCCGCGTCGCTCTCGAGCCAGCCCACGCTGCTGATGATCGCACTCTTGACGGTGTACATCGTGCTCGGCGTCCTCTACGAGAGCTACGTTCACCCGATCACGATCTTGTCCACTATCCCTTCCGCCGGCGTGGGCGCCCTGCTCGCGCTCTTGCTGTTCAAGACCGAGTTCAACGTGATCGCGCTGGTCGGTTTGATTTTGCTGATCGGTATCGTCAAGAAGAACGCGATCATGATGATCGACTTCGCGATCGAGGCCCGGCAACAGCGGAACCTCTCCGCGCACGACGCCATTCGCGAGGCCTGCTTGCTGCGCTTCCGCCCGATCTTGATGACCACGGCGGCCGCCTTGCTCGGAGCATTGCCGCTGGCCTTCGGCTCGGGCATCGGTTCGGAGTTGCGGCGCCCGCTCGGCATCGCGATCGTGGGGGGTCTGATCTTGTCGCAGCTGCTGACGCTGTTCACGACGCCCGTGACGTACCTGTCGCTCGATCGTTTTACGCGTAAAAAGCGGCACTCCATACATCCCGGCGGCCTGGAGCCGGCGTCCGCGCAGGCCGAGTGAGGGTTCGCGCACAGCGCGCAAAAGTGCAACGCCCTGCACTCTCGGCGAGCACTCTAGGCAAGAGCTCAAGATCCGCTCGACTCGGGCCGTTAAGGTCGACGATGCAAGCGAAGTCGTTGGCCGAGGCGCCCTCGAGTGGAACCATCAGAGCGGCGGGCGTGGTGCCGACCGTGCTCTTCGTCGACGACGAACCACACGTTACCGCCAACTTTCTGATCATGTTCCGAAAGGCACCGATCCGAGTGCTGACTGTCAACTCCGGCAGCGACGCACTCGAAGTGCTGGCCGGCATGGCGGTCGACATCATCGTGTCGGACGAGCAAATGCCAGACATGCCGGGGTCCGTGCTGCTGGCAAAAGTGCGTGAGTTGCATCCGGAAATCGTGCGCATCATCCTGACCGGCGAAGCCAGCCTGGATGCGGCGATTGCGGCCATCAACCAGGCGGGGATCTTCCGTTTTCTGCGTAAGCCTTGTTCCGTCGATGATCTGACGGCGTGCTTGAAGGAAGCCGTTTGCGCGCGTGACGGGCAGCGTCGCGTGGCGAAGGTCGAGGGCGATGCCAACGTGCTCAGGGAGCTGCGCACGAGCTTCGACAAAGCCGTCGAGGCGATGTTCATGGTCGTGCAGCCGGTGGTCTCACTGACAAAAGGCAACGTATTTGCCTACGAAGCGTTGGTGCGCACGCGAGAACCCTCGGTGCCCCATGCCGGCGCGTTCTTCGCGGCAGCCGAGCAGTTGAAGCGCGTGCGCGACCTCGACCGTCGCATCCGCGCGAAAGTGGCGGAGGTACTGCCGAGCTTGCCCGGAGGCGCGGCGATGCTGATCAACGTGCACCCGAGTTCACTCGATGACCCCGATCTCTACGTAGCGGACTCAGCGCTCGCGCCCTACGCCGAGCGCGTGATCTTCGAAATTACAGAGCGATCATCGATTCACAGCATGGAGAACGCCAAGGAGCAGGTCGCTCGCTTGCGAGCCGCGGGCTACCGGATAGCGGTCGACGACTTGGGCGCTGGCTACGCAGGTCTGACCAGCATCGCCTTGCTCCAGCCAGACATCGTGAAGCTCGACATGGAACTCGTTCGCGGTCTCGAATCATCCCCGACCCGCTGCACCTTGATCGCCGGCATGCTGGCGCTGTGCAATCAACTCGAGATCGCCGTGATCGCCGAAGGCGTGGAGACCGCCGCCGAGGCCAAGAAGCTTCAGGAACTCGATTGCGAGCTCTTGCAGGGATACTATTTCGCCAAGCCGGGAGCGCCTTTTCCGGAGGTGACCTGGCCCCGCAGCTAGCGAGCTAGCGTCTGCAGCAACCGCAAAGCGTCCGTGATTTCTGCAACCTGCACGACTTGCATGTCCGCGCCGTCGAGCTTCTGCACGACTTGGCTCACCACCAACTGTGAGAACACACTGCGCGGCTGCACCACCACCATATGCCGCAGGCCGGCGCGAACGGCCCGTGGCGCCCAGTCCTGATTGGTCCAGTCTTGATCCGCGGACACGAGCGGGCGAAGCATCTGCACGTTGGCGATGATGCTCTGCGCCGCGACCTGTTCGAGCAGCGCGAGACACAGATCCATGCGCCGCCGGTAGGGCTCGCCCTGCAGAAACCCGGCCCAAGTATTCAGTGTTGCACGAAGGTCAGGCAAGAACTCGAGTGACAGCGATTCGTCCGTGTGGAGCACGCGCGAGTTGCGAAGAGCGGACAGAGGCATGCTGAGGGCGCAGAACGACCTCGCTCATCGCTGGCTTAAGCGGCTACGCCTAAAAGTTCGGGCTCGATTGCCGTACCAAAACCGTCGGCAGCGCGTTTGCGGCAGAGGAGGCCACATTGAAGGGAATCATTTTCAACCTGCTGGAAGACTTCATCGTCGAGGGCTGGGGCGCCGCCAAATTCGAAAGAATTTTCGAGCAATGCCCAGTGCACGCGCAAGTGCCCTACGTCGGACCGGGGACGTATCCCGACGCGCATTTGCTGGCCATCGTCGATCAAGCCACCGCCGAGCTCGGCATCGAAACCAGCGTGGCCTTGCGTGGCTTTGGGCGCTTCGCCTTTCCACGCCTGGCCGAGAGATTCTCGGTCTTCGTGCGTGAATTTCAGCACCCCAAACCTTTCTTGAAGACCGTGCACGGCATCATTCACCTGGAAGTGCAAAAGGTCTACGCCAACGCCGAGCCTCCGCTGATCACGTTTCAAGACCCGGCCCCCGATCGCCTGATCATGCACTACACGTCGCGGCGCAATTTGTGCGCGCTGTTCGCGGGATTGGTCGAAGGCACCGGTGACTACTTCAAGGTTCCGCTGACGTTGGCGCAAACCGAATGCAGCCTAGAGGGCGCAGAGAGCTGCGAATTCTCGCTGCACTTTCCGCTATGATCGAGGACGAAGAAGCGCGTACCGTCAAGCGCCGGCTCGAAAGAGCCGAGCAGCGGGTGGCGATCTTGGAGGCGATGCTCGAAGAGCGAACGCGTGAGAGCTACTTGGCCAGCGCCCAGCTGCGCGCAGCCTCGATCTCGTTGACCGAGCTATTCCGAGCCGTGCCAGGAGCCATCATCGTGATCGGATCCGACGGTTTGGTCGAAGCAGTAAACGACGAGACGCTACGTTTGCTCGAGTGCTCCGAGGGCGAAGTGATCGGCAGCGCGCAACAAAAGATCTTCGGTGATGCGTGGGCGCCCGCTCAAGACGCGAAAATCGAGAAGGTGCTGCGTGCCGAGCGCGATATCCATACCAAGAGTGGCCGGCGCGTTCCGGTGTTGCTTTCGGCAACCGTAATGGACACCGGTCAGTACCACTCCGTGGTGTGCGTAGCGGTGGATCTGACCGAAAGGAAGAAGCTCGAAGCCGAGTTGCTGCATGCGCACAAGCTCGAATCGATCGGTCGCCTCGCCGCCGGAATCGCTCACGAAATCAACACGCCCATTCAGTTCATCAGCGACAGCGTCCGCTTTGCCTGCGACGCAATCGCCGATCTGGCCCCAGTGTACGCCCGTTACCGCGAGCTGCGGAACTCGCCCCCTGAAAAGTTCGCCAAGCACCTGGCCGAGTTGGACGTGATAGAAGCGCAAGCGGACGTGGCATTTTTGTTCGAGCAGCTGCCCGGCGCACTGGGTAGGGCCGTGGACGGGCTACATCAGGTGACGAACATCGTGCGCGCCACGAAAGACTTCGCGTACCCAACGACGCGCGAGCGGCGACCGGCCAACATCAACAAGGCCTTGCAGAGTACGTTGACCATCGGCAAGCGCGAGTACGCTGAAGTCGCAGACGTGGAGCTTTCGCTCGGCGAGCTGCCCTTGGTCCATTGTCACATCGGCGAGTTGAATCAGGTTTTCTTGAACCTGGTGATCAATGCGGCGCACGCCATCCATGATCGCCGCCACGGGGGCCGCGGCTGCATCACGGTGAGCACCCAGGTGGTCGGCGCGCACGTGGTGATCGCCATCGGCGACGACGGCGACGGCATTCCGAATTCGATCAGAGCCTCCATCTTCAACCCATTTTTCACCACCAAAGAGCTCGGACGTGGTTCCGGCCAAGGGCTCGCGATCGCGCGCTCGGTGGTCGTCGAGCGACACGGCGGCAGCATCGACTTCGAGACCAGCCCCGAGAAGGGGACGATCTTCTTCGTGCGCATTCCGCTCGCGTATCCGGGGCCGAGCGCCGCGCCGGTGTCGCTCTCGACTCGGCCGAGAGCAGTGAGCTAGGCTCGCTGGATGTCGAATCCCGTTCGGACCCTGCGCGCGAAGCTGCGAGACTTTGCGCTCGCTCTGCCCGAAGCTCACGAGGACATGCCCTGGGGCGAACGCGTCGTGAAAGTCAAGAACAAGGTGTTCGTGTTCCTGGGTCACGACATGGAGACCGAGCACTTCGGGCTGAGCGTCAAGCTTCCCAACTCGAACAATCGCGCGTTGCGTATGCCCTTCACCGAGCCGACCGGCTACGGTTTGGGCAAGAGCGGTTGGGTGAGCGCCAAACTGAACGACAAATCGCAAGCCTCCTTCGAGATGCTGCGCGATTGGGTGAAAGAGAGCTATTGCGCCATCGCCCCCAAGGGCCTCGCCGAGCAGGTACAACCCGACCCCGCCACCGTCAAAGCCGCCAAGAAGGCGAAGGCCAAGCTCGCTAAAGAAGGCACCGCCAAGCGGAAGACGGAATCCATAGGCAGAGCCAAGGCCGTATCGCTACCCGTCGGCGGCGCCAAGAGGCGGGCTCCCAAACGCTGAACCCAAAGGCCGAGGCTGCCGCCGCGCTCTCTCGTGAGCGCGCGCTCGCGATCAGATCCGCGGAAAAAGGCGGTCTCGGAGGACAACTCGCGACAAGCGAGGTAGGCTCTGCGGCCTGATGACTTACCGCAGCAGCACCACGACTCAAGGCCGCAACATGGCCGGCGCGCGCTCACTTTGGCGCGCCACCGGCATGAAAGACGCGGACTTCGACAAGCCGATCATCGCCATCGCCAACAGCTTCACCCAGTTCGTACCCGGTCACGTGCATTTGCACGATGTCGGGCAGCGAGTGAAGAAGGTAATCGACGCGGCGGGCGGTTGGGGCGTGGAGTTCAACACCATCGCCGTCGACGACGGCATCGCGATGGGTCACGGGGGGATGCTCTATTCGCTGCCGAGCCGCGACCTGATCGCAGACAGCGTCGAGTACATGGTGAACGCGCATTGCGCCGATGCGCTGGTGTGCATCTCCAACTGCGACAAGATCACGCCCGGCATGCTGCTCGCGGCCATGCGCTTGAACGTCCCGACGATCTTCGTCTCCGGTGGCCCGATGGAAGCCGGCAAAATCGTCGGCACCCACGATCGTGATGGGAAAGCCTTGGTACGCAAGCTCGACCTGATCGACTCGATGATCGCTTCCAGCGACTCGAAGGTGAGCGACGCCGAATTGAAAGAGATGGAACGCTCCGCCTGTCCGACCTGCGGCTCGTGCTCGGGTATGTTCACCGCCAACAGTATGAATTGCCTGAACGAGGCGCTCGGCTTGGCGCTGCCGGGCAACGGCACCTTGCTCGCGACACACGCTCGGCGTTGGGAGTTGTTCGCTGCGGCCGGCGAGCGCATCGTGCAGATGGCCAAGCGCTTCTACCTCGAGGGTGATGCCACGGTCTTGCCGCGCAACATCGCGACCTTCGATGCCTTCGAGAACGCGATGACACTGGATATCGCGATGGGCGGCTCGACCAACACCGTGCTCCACATCTTGGCCATCGCCGAAGAAGCCGGCGTGAACTTCAAGATGTCGGACATCGATCGTTTGTCCCGTAAAACGCCCAGCATCTGCAAAGTGGCGCCGTCCTCCAGCTATCACGTCGAAGACGTGCACCACGCGGGCGGCATCTTCACCATCCTCGGGCAACTCGACAAGGCGGGGCTGATCCACCGCAACGTGCACACCGTGCACGAAAAGACCATGGGCGATGCCATCGATCAGAACGACGTGCACCGCTCGACCGCGACGGCCGCCGCCAAGCAACGCGCGCTCGCCGCGCCCGGTGGCGTGCCGACACAAACTGCGTTTTCGCAGGACAAGTACTTTCCGAGCATCGACGCCGATCTGGAAAAGGGCTGCATTCGCGACGTGCCCAACGCGTACACGACCGAAGGCGGACTGGCCGTGCTGTACGGCAACATCGCGGTCGACGGCTGCATCGTGAAGACCGCGGGCGTGGATGAATCGGTTTGGAAGTTCGAGGGCCCTGCGCGGCTCTTCCACTCCCAAGACGCCGCATGCGACGCGATCTTGGCCGATCAGATCAATGCCGGCGATATCGTGGTGATCACCTACGAAGGTCCCAAAGGCGGCCCGGGCATGCAAGAGATGCTGTACCCGACCTCGTTCTTGAAGGGCAAAGGCCTGGGCAAGGCCTGCGCGCTGATCACGGACGGGCGATTCAGCGGCGGGACATCGGGTCTGAGCATCGGGCACGTCTCGCCGGAAGCGGCCGAAGGCGGCGCGATTGCCCTAGTCGAAGAAGGTGACCGCATCTTGATCGACATCCCCAATCGGCGCCTCGATTTGGTGGTCGACGACCGCACCTTGGCCAAACGCCGCGAAGCCGCCGAAGCGCGCGGCCGTGACGCTTTCCGTCCGAATCGCGATCGCTACGTCTCGACGGCCCTGCAAGCGTATGCACTGATGACCACCAGCGCCGCCCGCGGGGCGGTGCGTGACTTGGCGCAGCTCACGCAATCCAAGCACGGGCGATGACGCGATGACGACTCGCGTCCTGCTGATTCGGCACGGGGCCACCGTGCTCAGTGCCGAAGATCGCTTCGCGGGCGCGACCGACGTCGTGCTTTCGGAAGAGGGCCGGGACCAAGCTCGCGCCCTGGGCGAGCGCTTGGCCGAAGCCGAGATCGCAGCGGTCTACGCGAGTCCCATGCTGCGCACGATTGCGACGGCGAACTTCATCGCCTCGCCGCACGGCCTGCCCGTGACGACCGACCCCGGGCTGCGCGAGATCGACCACGGTCGCTGGGAGCAGCTCACCCGTCGTGAGGTCGAGCAGCGCTTTCCAGAAGAGTACGCAAACTGGGAGGCCGATCCATTTACGTTCGCCCCCGAAGGCGGGGAATCTGGGCTGAGTGTGATGGCGCGCGCGCTACCCGTACTACGAAGTGTGGTGGTGGCGAATACCGACAGGACGGTGGCCATCATCTCGCACAAAGCCACGATTCGCTTGGTGCTGTGCAGCTTGCTCGGCATCGACGCCCGCGGCTATCGCGACCGCCTGGATCAGTCGCCTGCGTGCCTCAACGCTCTCGACTTCAAAGACCCCGTTCGCGCGCGTTTGGTCGTGTACAACGACACGTCCCACTATGCGGCACGGCCCGCGAAGACTCATTCGCGTTTATCGAAGTGGTGGGGCTAGTCACCCTGAGGGTTTCGCGCACGGCTCACTTCGAGAGCCTGCGATTCCAAGGTGTGCGCAATTTTGACGTCGAGCGCGACTTTCCGACACCGAGCGCGCGCGCCGGTGCGCGCATGAAGAGTCGTCCCCCGCCGCGACCACGGCACTGAATCGTCTTCAAAGTAGTGTGACAACGTCAAACGGTCGTTGTCGGGCGGTCCGAGGTAGTGCAATGGTAAATCCGATCAAGGTTCGATCGAAGTGGCCCGCGCAGACCAACCACCCTTCCCTGAGCCGGGCGACCCGGTAAGCGAGCAGCGGTTCGTCGGCGAGGCCGTCGCAACCAAGCTGCGCTACCGGCAAGCACTGATCACCCTCCGCGCCGGCACCTTGTACCTGGGCCGTAGTCCGGAGTGCGAGCTTTCGATCAGCGATCCAGCCGTGTCGCGCCGGCATGCGCGCCTCTCGGTCAGCCCGACCCTGATCGTGATCGAAGATCTTGGCAGCCAAAACGGGGTCTTCGTCAACACAGAACGCATTCACGGTCCATGCGAACTGCGCGCTGGCGACGTCGTACGTATTTGCAGTCACGAGCTCGAACTGGTCGACATCGTCCCGGAAGAGGTAACCCCCGCGCCGAACCGCTACCGACTCACGGGCGATACCTTGAGCGGCACGGACAAGACCACGCTGCTCGAAGAGCTGCGGCATCCGCGGAGCCAGGCGCCCGCGCGCGCTCATCGCCCGAACATGCGTTTGGATACGCCGGCGGTTCGTACCCCGGAATCGAGCGTGCAGCGTGCCGCTCAGCCCGTGGCGCGGCGCCCGAGCAGCAATCCGCCCGGCAGTGAGTCGCTCGCAGCGGCCATCGTGCTGCTCGATGAAGCGCTCAACGTGGGCGACACCAGCGAGGCAGAGCGTCGCCTCGGCCCCATCCTGATGCGCGCTCATGAACTCCTGTTGGACGAGCATCCGAGCGGCCTCGAGCTCGCGGAACACGTCGTGATTTCTGCGGCTCGCTTGGCGAGCGAGACGCGCAGCGCGGCGTTCATGAACTACGCCGTCACGCTGTATCAATTGCTCAATCGCCCGTTGCCCGAGCCCGCGGTCAACGTGATCCACACCTTGGTTCAGGCCGGGCTATATCCGAATATGCTCGCGCTCGAGAGCTACGTCGCGAAGATCGGCGCTCACACCGAACATTTCGACGCGACCGAGCTGTTCTTGCTCGACAGTTTGCGGCGCGTGATCGCCGGAGCGTGAGCCCCGCGCTCAGCGCTTCAGGCACGGATTCAGCGGATCGCCATCGTCTCGGCACGGTTTGACCTTCGGCGGTGGGCGGAGTGGTTCGCGCGTGGTCGGCCTGCGCACGGGGTTGGTGACGGGCGGTTCGGTCGCCCATCGTTCACGTTCCGTGCGCAATGTTTGCTCGAGCGCATTGACGCGCGCGCCGAGTTCTTCAGCGCGGAGCAGCGAGCGAGCCTCACCCTCTCGCGCTTCGCTGCGCGCACGGCGTTCGCTGAAAAGGGCTTGCTGAGCCGTCGCGAGCGTGCGCTCGGCGCTCGGTCGCAAGGCGCCGAAGTACAGGCCTAGCGCGGCGAGGGCGCCGCTCACGCACAGCGCCGCCAACAGGCTCGTCCAAAGCCGCTGCCGAAGTAGCTGCGAAGTCAGCCCCAACTCCACACTTTGCCGGGCCGTGCGCTCGCGTTCGAGCTCGGATTTCAGCTCTTCACTGGCTTTGGTCTGTTTCTCGGCGCGTTCGAGCGCGGCACGCTGTGCGTTCTCGAGCCGCAAGAGTTCCGCACGGTGTGCGGATTCGGCGTACTCCGAGGCGGCGCGCTCGGCGAGCTGACGCTCGTGTTCGATGCGCGCCGCATCGTGGCGCGCACGTTGCTCGGCTTCTGCCCGAGCGCGAGCGGCTTCCGCTTGGCGCAGGGCCTGCCTTTTCTCATGCTCACGTAGGGATGCGAGCGAATGGAGCCCCGAGCTCTCACGCAGTTCGGCCATTTCGAACTGTCAGACGCCAGAGCGTCGCCCTGCCTTGGGTGTCGGGTGACGACCCGCAAAAAAAAACCGAGCCAGGCTCGCGCTGAGCATGGCTCGGTCCCCCCTAGTCACGTTCCCCCCAAGATCCCCACCACCGAGCGCCGATCCGAACGCTTTCCCCCCGAGTCCCCCGATCGTTCGTGCGGCGCCGTAACTCTGCTCGCGGCCTAGTGGTCGAGATCGACGACCTCCGTCCCCCAATAGCCGCTGGACAAGAACAAGCGATTGCCTTGGCGCGCAAGCGAGGACAGCCCCCAACCGCGCGTGCGAATGAACTGATCGTAGCTGGGCGCGACGGCGTCCGACAGCCGGTACACGTCGATCCCTTGGTTCAGCCAGCCAGAACTGACGAGCGCGCGGTCGCCCTCCACACCCACGAGCCAGCCCCAGCCTCGTTTGGCGTCCGTGCCGAGCACGCGCGGTTCACGCGGGTTCGAGAGATCCAGCTCGACCAAGCTCACCGTGCTGGATTCCTGCGTGTAGCTCTGACTCGACATGTAGGCTCGATCGCCCTTGACGAAGGTATTGCCGACCCAACCCGGCAGCGAGACGCTGCTCTGCAGATAGGCCATTCCACCCTCCAACTTCAAGACGTCGAATTCGTTGACCGAGCCATCACCGCTCCAGCGATAATCGAGCGTGTAGATGAGTGAAGGATCGCTAGCGGAAGCGCCGACCAAGAGGCCCGGGACGTTGATCTTCTGTCCGACGCGAGGTCGGCTGCGATCGCTATAGTCGATGCGATCTAGGTAATAGCGCACGACGCCCGGGTCGTACTTATCGTTGGCGTAGGACCCGTGACGCTGCCACTCGTAGTGGGAAGTATAAAGTTGGTCGCCCACCGCGCGCATGTTGCCCCACCAACCATTCGAGTCGGTGGTGATGACGGTCGATGCTACCTTCGGCGCGTCCGCGTCGCTCAGGTCGACCATGTGCAGCGATTGCTGCGAGTCCACGTAGCTGCCCGAGGCGTCGTAGGTGGGGGTCCAGCGGCGGAAGGCGAGCGCGTCATTCCCCACTTGAACCACGTCTCCGCCGTTGAACCAGTCGTACCAATAGTATCCGTAGAAGCCGTAGCCGCCGTAGTAACCGTAGCCGCCGAGCGCGGGCAGGTCGACCACACCGCGCTTTTCGATCTTGCCGCTCGAATAGTCGACCACCTGGACTTCTTGCGTCCAGGACGAGCATTGCTTGCCTGCAACGCCCTTGGGCGCCCCATTGCCGCCGGCTGCCGGCTCTTCGCTCGCGCAGATAGTACTGACGATGTAGGCGAGCTTACCGTTGTGGAACGTTTGCGCGTTTTGCCCGCGGATGGTCGCTTCGTCGCTGGCCGCGTCGGAGACGTTGTCTTGGATTTGGCTCACCGGCACGATGCGTAAGCTGGAATAACCGGTCTGATTGCCCCACCAATCGCTGGAGAGCTCCGCAACGGAGTCGCCCAGCGGACGAACATTGACCACGTTGCGGGCCAAGGTCAGCTCGGTCACGAGCTTGGGGCTCATGCGATCGCTGTAATCGACGACGCTGAGGGCCAGATTGCTCAGCGAGACCAAGCGATCTTTCACGAAGATTCCGCGCTCGGTCCAGCCGTTCGAATGTGCCGCGCCTGCCGTAGTCAGCGCTCGATCGTCGAATTCGATCAGCTGCAGCCCGTTGTTGTACTGGTAAGTCACGTTGTCCCAGCCGCTGAACGGCAGAACCACGAGGCCTTTCGCCTTGTCCATCGTGAAGGCCTTGAACGTGCCTGCTGCGGGAGTCCAAGCCCAGCCGTTGCCGAACTTCGAGGTGCTGAGCAACGTGGGCTGCGTCGGATCGCTCACGTCGAGATAACGCAGCGATACTTGGCTATTGGTGAATTGCTCGCCCGTGTACTCGTTGCCGAGCGCAAACAGCCGATCCCCCGCCGGGATCAGGTTCCACACCTCACCTGCAAACTCGGTCGAACCCGCCAGCACGGGCTGCTTCGAGTCTGCCAAATCCCAGATCTGCAGCGGCAGACTCGGTTGCTGTTGGTTGCCATAGTAATAATTGGAGGCGGGCGAGAGATACATGCGCCCGGAATCGAAGCGAGCTGTCGCACCCCAGCCCGTAGCCGGAATCGCGACGGCGGAAGATAGAGTGGGCTGATCAGGGTCAGAGAAGTCCGCAGTCGCCAACACCAGCGCTTCGCCGGATCCACAATACGACTGAGCACAAGCCAAAGCGTGCGCGGTCTTGCCGTCGACGAAGTCCAAGTTCCAACGTCCGTTGTCCGCGCCCCAGCCTTGGATGTAGCCCTGGAAGCTCAAGCTGCCGCGCGGCAAGATGCTGCCCTCGGGATCGCTGATGTCGATGTACACCAGCTCTGTCGAGCCGCTCGGCGCTTGGTAGCCATTCTGATCGGCCGCCCCGAGCGCGTTGTGCGCGAGCAAGATGGAGTTCGCGGTGACGTTGAAGATCCCGCCCTGCCCGGCAAGGCGATAGCTCCCCTTCTTCGACACCTTGCCCCCTGCGATGTTCACCGAGCTGACGGAGACGCCCGCCTGAGAGTTGGTCCCCGACCCGGTGGCGACATCGCCGGTCAAACCGTAGTAGCCGCCGAATACCGACCCGTAGTCTTCGGTGACCGCGTACAGCACGTCGCCCACGACGCGCGTATCCCGGACCCAACCGCCGAGCCGCGCCTCGCCCAGAATCTTGATCTGGGCCGGATCGCTCGCGTCGATGCCGCGCACAATCGAGCCGTAGAACGGCTGGCCGACATCGTCCGTGCCATACCAATCGGCGACCACAACGCTGGCGATGCCATTGCGCACGATCATCTCGACCGGCGAGCCATAGATGGCGGAACGACCGAGCAGCTTGGGAGCGTCCACGTTGCTAACGTCGAACACCATCAAGCCGCGGTACGCGTTGAGATAGAAGAGCCGGTCCCCGTCCAACCGGTAAAGGTCGGTCTCCTCCACCGTGCGCGGCGTCGCTGATTTCCCGGGTCCAGCGGCCGAATCGTCGCTGCCTGGGGCGCTGGCCTCCGGCGCGCTCCCCGAAGCCAAGCCTCCGCCGGAGCGCTGGCTACCGGAACCGGGTTGAACCGATTCGAACTCTGTCTGCCCGGAGGCCCGCGGCTGCGTGCCCCGATTGTCGGCGCCTGAGCAAGCCGTGAACGAAGCGAGCGAGCCGAGCGCGCAAGCGGTCAAACTCACGCCAAAACGCGTTCTCCAGTGCGCCATTGATGGCCACCTCATGCACGGCACATACCAAGCTAAATATTCCTCGATTCCGGCCTTAATTGCGAAAACAGAACGCATCGCTGTGCCGATTGGCACAATTGGCGCCAAGTCGATCGCGACAGTGAGATCCGAATCACGGTGGCAACGCCCGCTGCACGCGGTGCCCATCCGCAGCTGTCGAAGGCGGAAACGCGAAGCCGATTGGCTCAACCGACCCGGCTCTGCTCCTACTTCGCCGCAAAGATTCTGACCCCAGTTGCATCTTTTTGCATTATCCACCAATAATCGAGTTTAGATGCGCGAGGTTTTCGAGGCAAACTGATGGGCTGGCTCCGTGATCTCATGGATCAGTCGGATTCGGGCTGCCGTAGCTACGGTGACCTCGCCCGCGCCGCTCTCGAGAATGGGGAATGGCCGGCCGAATCGCGCATGGCACAGCGCTCGCTGGCCAGCATTTTCAGCAAGCTGGATCGCAATCAGGAGGCGGACTGGCTAGCCGAACGGGTGGGCGTTCAGCGAGTGCTCTCCAAAGTGCTGGGGGTGCCACTCGATGACTTGAGGGCGCCCGGCACCCAGGTGGGCGGCGCACCGCGAGGAGACCTGCGCCGGCTACGCCTGACCTCCCTACGTTACGCACGCGCCCTGGATCTGCTGGACGAGCCGCTCTGTCCTGGGCTGCCCTCGGCCGTGCTCAAGCCGGGGGCTTACGACAACATTTTCTGGCGTGCGCCGAGCGGTTCTGGTCGCTCCCTGGTCGGCCGCTATCTGCAGGCCGGCGGCCTGGCTCACGTGGTCGAGGCCGACACTTTCGAGCAGGCGTTGAGCCAGCTCCCCGATCGCGGCCCGGTGTTCATCGAGCTGCACACTCAACAAAGCCTGGTCTTGCCCAAGGCCCCCCGCGCGGAGCTGTGCATCGCGGCAGATTTCGAGCCCCGCAACCCAACCTGGCAGGTGCATACGTCTCCAGCCGTCGACACATACCTGGACGAGCTGGTGGAGTGGGTAGCGGCGCGCTTACCAACCGACGGGCGCTTCGACGCGGCCCTGACCCTGCAATGGCTGCGCGGAGAGATGCGTGACAGCGGCATACTGGACGGGCTGGGCGCCGCGCTCGGCCTATGCGGTTTGGCGGACGAACACGGCGTGCAGACCTTGCGCGGAAAGTCGCCGCAAAAGCTGGCCGAGCGGTTCTGCCGCGAGCGTCTGCTCGCCACCCTCGATCCAGAGGCCGCTCACGCCGCCTGGCTGAAGCGCAACGGCTACGATGTCCTGGTCGGGCTCGGGCATCGCTTGCTCGCGGACTCGGATGCCGCCTGGGACGAACCGCGTTCACTCGAGAGCTGGCTCGAGCTCGTACCACTCGAGCACCAGAGAGACGCCGACTTGGACTGGATGCGACTGTCGCTCAGTCGCGTCGATTCTGGGATCCGTCCCTCGGACATCGAAAAAGCGGCCCGCAAGATCCCGCCCGGTGCCTTTCGTATCGTTCGCGCGCTGCAGCGGGCCGAGTTACTGCGCGAAGTGACCAGCCAGGGCCAGGCGAACGCTACTCCCGAAGCGCGCCTGGCGTTCGGCCCGCGCTGGTTTTCCAACGTGCTGCGTTTGGACGCGACGCGCGCGTTGGTCAGCGGTTCGACGAACGACTTCGGTGAGGCGCTGCTCCGGGGCCACGCGGCGCCGAGCGTAGCGCGTGAGCTCGTGCAGCGTCTCTCGGATCGAGGCAGCGCCTTCATAGACGGTGTGCTGGAACTAGAGGGCGGCGATAGTGCCGGTCACGCTGCCGCAGTCGAGATGACGTTTCGCGCGGCCGGCGTGGCTTTGCTCGGCGGCGCCGAACTCGGGGCTGATTCGCTCGAAGCACTCTGGGACGAGGTGCTCGAGGCACGCTTGGAATTTCCCGATCAGCTGCCCTGCCCGCGCATCGAGTATCCGAACCCCGAGGAAGACGCGCTGCTCTCGCGCGGGCTCTGGTACCTGGCCGCGTTTTCGATCAGCAGTGAGCTCGGGCAACGCGCCGGGCGCCGCCACCCGCTGCTGCGCCCTTGGAAGGCGCGCGAAGCGCACCCTGAACTGCGTGCATTGTGCGCGATCATTGCCCACGACCTGCCCACGAACGAAGCGGATCGACCTTGGGTCTTGCGCGCATTCTCGTTGATCTCGCGCCTGCGCTCGGAGATCGGCGCGCTCGGCGCGCTCGATTCACCCGAGGTCCTGGAGCGTCCATCGGTGATCTTGGACGAAGTGATGCACGGTGTGCTCGGTTGGGGCACGGTCTCCGGCATCAGCGATAGCGTGCTCGGTTTGCCCGCATTGCAAGCCCTCGCCAACGAACGGGGCGTGCCATTTTCCGATGTGGCGGGCGCGATTTGGGAAGCCTGGGACGACGCCCAGCGCCCGGCGCTCGGCGCCGATTTCTTGGCCACCGACTCTGCTCATTCGAGCTGGTTCTGGCCGCACATCCCGCCCGACCTCTTGGAAGCATTGCTGTGCGACGCACGCGCCATCGATATTCCCTACGAGAGCTTCGGCGACGCGCAGTGGCGCGCATTCATCGCCGCACTCGACACCGCGCCGGCACGAGCCGAAGACGCTCGCGCATTCTCCTTGGCACCCGATTTCGTACTCACGGAGGCGCTGGAGCGCGGGATCGAGAGTCCCGCCCTGTTCAAGATGCTTTGGCAGCGCGACCCCGATCGCGCGGGGCTCGAATTGGTGCATGCCCTGGAGAGCAACGACGACGCTGACGACGATCTCGGGCGCCTCTCGGGCCTGCTCGCCGGCGCTCCCCCCGCGCAATTTGCTACGCTCTCCGAGCTGTTCTCGCAGCCCAGCCTAGCCAACCTCGAACGCAAAAGGCTCGGCGCGGTCCGTCGCTTTTTGCACGACCAGATCCGTCTGCGCAAAGCCGGCTACGTCGAAGCGTACACGCGCTTGTCGGCAATCGAGCGCTTGCTCGCGCACTAGTGACCGCGCTCGGCTTGACACCTCCGAGTTCGGCCAGGAGACTTCGCGCATGCGCACTTGGGCACTGAGCTCCGGTTTCGGTTTCGAAAATCTGCGTCTGGAAGAGCGTGCCGAGCCGAGTTGCGGTGCACGCCAGGTGCGGATTCGCGTGCGCGCAGTCTCGCTCAATGCGCGAGACGTGATGATGGCGAGAGGTGAATACAACCCGCGCCAAAAGCTGCCCTTGGTGCTCGCTTCGGACGCGGCCGGCGAAGTCGTCGAGTGTGGTGCAGAGGTGAACGAGTGGCGGGAAGGCGACCGCGTGTGCCCGATCTTCGCGGGGCTTTGGCAGCGCGGGCCGCTGACCCAAGCGGCCCGGCGCAGCTCCCTTGGTGGCCCGCTCGATGGCACACTGACCGAATACTTCGTTGCCAACGCGGACGCGCTGGTCGCGCTGCCAGAGCACCTGAGCTTTCAGGAGGGCGCGTGTTTGCCGTGCGCGGGCGTCACGGCGTATCGCGCCTTGGTCGAGTTCGCGCAGCTCCAAGCGGGGCAATGGCTGGTGTGTTTGGGCACGGGCGGCGTGTCCTTGGCCGCGCTCGGCATCGCACGAGCATTGGGCGCGCGCGTGATCTTGACCAGCCGTAGCGCAGAAAAGCTGGTGCGCGCGGCCGCGTTGGGCGTCGAACATGGCATCGACACCTCCCAAACTGCCGAATGGGGCAGCGCCGTGCGAACGCTGACCGGAGGCGAGGGCGCGCATCACGTGCTGGAAGTCGGCGGCGCGGGGACGATCGCCGAAAGCGTGCGTGCACTGCGCTTGGGCGGCAGTCTGAGCGTGATTGGCGTGCTGTCAGGGGCGCTGCCTGCGCTCGATCTGCGCCCCATCTTGATGCAAGACCTGCGCATCCAGGGCATCTTCGTAGGCAACCGCGAGACGTTCCTGCACCTACTCGAGCTGGTCTGCGCTCACAGCTTGCGCCCGCAGATCGATCGCGTGTTCGAGTTCGAAGCGGCACCGGCCGCGTTCGAGTATGCGGCGAGCGGCCGGCAATTCGGCAAAGTCGTGATCTCCGTCGGCTGACGTCTTCTGTGATCGAGCGGGGGCGATCGCAGGTCCCGCAGCGCACCTCACAGTGCGAACACCGCCTCGCCGTGCGCCTCCCGAAGCCCGCGGCGCGACGCCGAAGGCTGAGCCGGACCGCGACGAGCCACTTGACCATCAACAACCCCAAAAAAAACCGCTAGTTTCCGGGTTTTCTGCACTTCGTACTGTTGCCAACTAGGCTGCATTTTTGGCCGAACTTGCAGCTCTCGTCGAGCACGAACGCGCCACCTTTGCAGACCAGGATCTGACTCTGGTCCGGAGTACAGGAAAACGCCTGACCCTCGAGCTTCTTGTCGCAAGCGTCACCCTGCTTGGCGATCGAGGTGTCGCAGTTGAGCTTGCCGGCGGCAGATGCGCAGCCGTCTGCGCCGCGGCACAGGTAAAAGCGCTGCATGGTGTGCTGCTTGCAGATCAGGACCTGCGAGTGATCCACCGAGCAAGCTTTCAGATTTTCATCGCCGCAGATATCGAGCGGCTCTGCGATCGACGTATCACAGAGCGCGCGCCCCTCGGCGTTGACACACCCACTCGCGCCGCGACACGGGACGAGCGCGTACAATCCGCCGTGGCAGGCGAGCATGCTATCCTTGGTCTTGCAGATCGCTGCGCCTTCGTCGTCCGCACTGCACGGGTCGCCCGCCTTGTTGCCGCTGAAGTCGCAGCTCGTCCCTTTTTCGGTCGAGCGACAGCCGCCGGGGCCGTTGCACGGGGATTCGATGAAGCTGCCGGCTTGGCAGACGAGTTCGCGCTTGGCATCGAGACAGCGAGCCTCACCCTTGTCGCAAGAGCTGCCTACCGAAGGCTTGCAGTTCGAAAGCGCGAGCAGCGCAAACGCGCACAGAATCAGGATGGGCCGAGCCTGCAAAGCGCGAACCAGTCTAGCCCTAGGCGCATGCAATCAGGGCGTTTTTATGCCCCCTCGCAAGATCGCTACAACTCAGCCAACTAGCCGATATCATGGGATTTATGTTGCATCCGACAAAACCCGCGCAACGCCGGCGCAGGTAGGCTTTTGCTCTGGGCATGGGCGGCGCGCAGCGCCATACTCGAGCGCTCACGCGGAGGACGAAATCACATGGGACTTCATATCGGTAGCATCGCGCCTGACTTCGAGCAGGACTCGACCGACGGCAAAATCAAATTCCACGACTACATCGAAAATAGCTGGGCGGTGCTGTTCTCGCACCCCAAAGACTTCACACCAGTCTGTACGACGGAGCTCGGTCGCGCATCGAAGCTCAAGCCAGAGTTCGACAAACGTCACGTCAAGATGATCGCTGTCAGCGTCGATGACGCGGCTTCACACTTGAAGTGGGTGCCGGACATCGAGCAGACCCAAGACACCAAGATGAATTTCCCAATCTTGGCGGACTCGGATCGCAAGGTCGCCAAGCTGTACGACATGATCCACCCGGAAGCCAACGACACCTTGACCGTTCGCTCGGTGTTCATCATCGACAGCAACAAGAAGATCCGCGCCACCATCACCTACCCCGCCAGCACGGGCCGGAACTTCAACGAGATCTTGCGCGTGATCGACTCGCTCCAGCTGACCGACAACTTCAAGGTGGCAACTCCCGCGGATTGGAAGGATGGCGATGACTGCGTGATCGTGCCGAGCATCACCGATCCCGCGGAGATCAAGCAGCGCTTCCCCAAGGGCCACCAGGAGCTGCGCCCCTATCTGCGGATGACACCACAGCCGAACAAGTAGGAGACGACGCGCTTGCCGTCCCGGGGTCAGCCCCGGGGCGGGCCGTGGAAAGAACCGCCCGTTTTGGCCATTTCGACCAGCACCGGCGCAGGCGTGAAGCGCGGCCCGAGCACGCTCAGGTAGCCCTCCAAGCGTCGCACGATATCCGCGGCGCCCACTGTATCGACGTAGTGAAAGGGCCCGCCGCGGAAGGGCGGGAAGCCGAGACCGAAGATCGCGCCCACGTCGCCATCGCGTGCGCTGCGCAGGATGCCTTCGCCGAAACAGTACGCAGCCTCGTTGATCATTTGCAGCGCGCAGCGTTGCGCGATCTCTTCGGCGAGTAGCGCGCGTTTGGGCTGCACCCCGAGCAGCGAATAGACGCTGGCGTCCACGACCCACGGGCGCTTTTCGACGCGCGGATAAGCGTAAAACCCACGCTGATTCTTCTTGCCGAAGCGTTCGTCCTTCAGCAAGGCTTCGATGCCGGGCGGAGGAGCCATGCGCGCACCCAATGCTTCGTGCAAGATCTGCCCGACCTTCGCGCCCACGTCGATCCCCACCTCGTCCAACAATGCGACGGGGCCGACCGGAAAGCCCCAAGCCACCAGCGCGGCGTCGATTTGCTCGATAGGTACGCCCTCGGCAATCAAAAATGAGGCTTCATTCAAGTAGGGAGCCAGGATGCGCGAGGTGTAAAAGCCTGCACCATCTCGAACCACGATCACCGTCTTGCCTTGGCGCTTGCCGAACTCGACGCAACTGGCGATCACCCGGGGCAGCGTGACCTCGGTCACAACGACCTCGAGCAAAGGCATTTTGTGCGCGGGCGAGAAGTAGTGCATCCCGATCACGTGCTCGGGGCGCCGCGCACCCGCCGCGATCTGGGCGATCGGGATGGAAGAGGTGTTGGAGGCAAAGATCGCCGTTTTCGCCGTGCTTTGTTCGACCTCCGCCAGCACTTGGCGCTTCAGCCCCAGGTCTTCGAACACCGCTTCGATCACCAAGTCGACCGAGTCGAAGCCCTCGTAGTCGGTCGTTGCGGTCAGCCGCGCCATCTTCAGGTCGCGCTCGGAGGCTGATAGGCGGCGTGTCTTCACGCGCTCGTCCAAAATCTCGCGCACGTGCTTCAAGCCGCGACCGAGCGCGGCGTCGTCGCGATCCTTGAGACGTACCTCGACGTCCGCCACCGCGGCGGTGAGATAAGCGATGCCGGCGCCCATCGAGCCTGCGCCGAGGGTCGCGACGCGCCGTATCGGGCGAGCATCTACGGCAGCCGCGTCGAGGCCAGTATCTTTCTTGAGTTCGGTGCTGGCGAAGAACACGTGCCTCAGTGCGCGCGCCGTATCACTGACCACGAGCTCGCCAAAGGCGCTCGCCTCTGCTTCGAGTCCGAGCGCCAAGCCTTCGGCCAAACCGAGCTTCACCACCTCGAGGATACGCTCGGCCGCCGGGTAGTTGCCGTGGGTCTCGAGCAGGAGCTGCTTTTTGGCTCGCTCGAACAGCAATTTGCGACCGAGCGGATTTTCCGCGAGTGCAAACTCCTTCAGCTCGCTCTTGTCGAACAAGCGGCGGAAGCGTGATTTCGGCGCAGGCGGTGTGAGCGCTCGAGAGAGAGCCGAGCGCGCGGCCACGTCCAACAAGATCGCGCTCGGCACGAGCTCGTCGATCAGCCCCATGCGCAGCGCTCGATTGCCGTCGATCTGCTTACCGGTCAGCAGCAAATCGAGCGCGCTTTCGACGCCGACCAAGCGCGGCAAGCGCTGCGTGCCACCCAGCGCAGGCAAAAGACCCAGCTGCACTTCGGGCAAGCCAAGCTTGGTCTTCGGATCAGCGCTGGCCACGCGCGCCGAGCAGGCCAGCGCGAGTTCGAGCCCACCACCCAGGCAGGCGCCGTGAATGGCAGCCACGACGGGAACTCGATAGCCAACCAAAGCGGCCAGTGCTCGTTGACCGGCACGCGAGAGCTCGGAAGCCTGCTCGGCACGCTGAATCGCGTGCAGCATGTGGATGTCCGCTCCGGCGATGAAGCTGTCCGGCTTGCCAGAGGTAAACACGACTGCTTTGAGTGCAGGCGTGAGCTCGAGACGCGAGAGTACGCCCGAAAACTCCTCGGCGAAGCTGGCGCCGAGCGTGTTTACCGATTCACCCGCCAAGTCGAAACGGATGATGGCCACGCCATCGGAGCGGAGTTCGACCGAGAGCGATGGGCTCGAGTACGCCGAAGTCACTAGCTAGCCTCCAAAACCATGGCTGCCCCGAGCCCACCGGCCGCGCACGCGGTACACAGCACGAACTGCCCGCCTCGACGACGCAGCTCGCGCAGCGCCTGCGAAATTTGGCGCGCCCCGGTGGCCGCGAACGGATGACCAAGCGCGATCGAACCGCCGGACACGTTCAACTTGTCCCAATCTACACGGCCGACGCGCTTGTCACGACCGAGCTTCTGCTGCGCGAAGCTGTCACTCTCGAAGGCTTGCACGTTGCTCAATACCTGCGCGGCGAAGGCCTCGTGCATGTCGATCAGATCCATGTTCTTGAGCTTCAACTCGGCGCGATCGAGCGCCATTGGGGCGGCATACGCGGGTCCCATCAACAATTGCTCCGCTGGGTCGACCGCGGCAAAAGCGTAGCTGCGCAGGTAGCCGAGCACATCGAAGCCCAGCGCCTTCGCCTTCTTTTCGGTCATCAAGAGCAGTGCGCTGGCGCCGTCGGTGAGCGGGGAGCTGTTGGCCGCGGTGACCGTGCCGTATTCACGATCGAACACGGGCTTCAGCTTGGCGTAGGCCTCGAGCTCCGAGTCTTTGCGAACCAAGTTGTCCTCCTCGAAAGGCTCGTAGCTCGGCGGCACGAACACGGGCATGACCTCGTCACGAAGCCGCCCGTCTGCCCAAGCCTGCGCCGCGAGCGTGTGGCTGCGGTGCGCGAAGGCGTCTTGGTCGGCACGCGAGATGCCATTTTCCTTGGCCATCTTCTCCGCGCTTTCACCCATCGTCAGGCCGGTGGAAGGCTCCTTGAGGACGGGCGGGATGGGCAATAGATCGCCAGCGCCAATGCTCGCCAGGGCGCGCAGCTTCTCGCCCAGCGAACGGGCCTTGCTCAGCTTCACCAAAGCCGCGCTGAGCCGCTTACTCGCGGCCATGGGCACGTCACTGGCGCTATCGGCTCCACCGGCGATCCCGCAATCGATCACGCCCGCCATGATCGACTCGGCGACGTTGACCGCAGACTGGTAGCTCGTAGCGCACGCCCGCGCCACGCTGTACGCCTCGATGGATCGGGGCATACCCGTGCCCAGCACGATTTCTCGAGCAATATTGGGCACGCTCAGCGATGGGATGACCTGCCCGTAGACGACCTGCTGAACCTGGCGCGGCTCGAGCCCCGTGCGTTGCAGCAGTTCGGCAACCACGATTTTGGCGAGCTCGAGGGCGCTCAGGTCTTTGTAGGCCGTCCCCTGCTTGGCAAACGGAGTGCGTAAACCGGAAACGATCGCCACGCGCCGCTCAGCGTTGGACTTTGCCATTCGAGTGGAACGAGTAAGCCCCGTGACGCGGCGTGTCAAGGTAAGCCGAGCGGCGCGCTTGGTCGATCACGTTCGAAGCGTCTCGAACGCCTGCGAGCTGCACTCAGCGCGAGCTATTCGAAGAGTGGCCGTCGCCTTCCGAGCGGGACTCGGACGCCGCGACAGGAGTAACACTCTTCATTACCCCGCTGACTGAAGGACTCGGTCGGATGGTATCGAAACGGACTCGCACGCTGACGCGGGTACCATGCAGCTCGTCACACAGTGTGCCCGCAAGTGCGAATAGTTGATGACGAATGGCGTCACCCGCCGTCACATCGGAGGCGAGCACGAGTTCACCGCGTTGCTTTTTCAACATCACTCGCAATAGCGCGTCGCAAATCGCCTGGCGTGCATCGACGGTCGCCGAATCGAGTGCACCGTTACTCACCAATAGGCCCGCATGAATAGCGGCGTCGTGCGCGCCGACCTCATCCATCTTGCGATTGATCCGATGCGCAAATGACGGTGCCGATTCATCCGCGGATTGCGCGATGACCATCGAATTCGGCGCTTGCGCCTGATACTCTGCGAGCCACGGCGGCCATGTGGAGCCGAGCTCGAGAACGACCACCGAGATCAGTGTTTCGTCCGGTTGTTCCATATCTTCCCTCCGCGTGGCCTTTCGACCACGCGCCTCTGTCACTCTTGTCGCTACGCCCTGGGCAGTTGCCCGTACCTCTACGCAGGGGAACTTTTTCGGTGCGAATCACGAAAGCGATTCGACCAAATAGTTTCCCAACGTACCAAGAGTTGAGATGCCTCCAATTTTTTGGATTCGTCAACCCCGAATGCTCCTCGCGTATGGCTAGGCGTAAATGACGTCGCCTCGGCACTTCGCGCAGGATGTCCTACACGCACGCCTTCGCTGGCGCGCGCGCTCGTGGGGTTTGGGAAATGCTCGAACGGCGCCGCGCTCAGCAGTTCGGATCAGTAGCCGAAGTCTGGCGTGCCGGGCTTCGTTGCTGGCGCATGCGCGGGCTTTGCAGTGGGCTTCACGGCGCGTGGTGCAGCCACAGGGTGCAGCACGGGCCTCGCGACCACGGGCTGCTTGGCGGCGCTCACCACCGGTGCGGCGCTTACCACCGGTGCGGCGCTTTCCACCACTGGCGCGGCAACGGGCGCACTCGCGCTAGCAACGACGGGCGTTTCGGTCGGCACGGATGCCGCTGCCGTCGATATGGGCTGCAGCGCGGAGTTCTGCAGAGCGGCAGAACTGGCCGCGGCTAGCGATTTGGCGTGCCATGAGTAGGCGGCGTAAGCGCCGCCACCGAGCACCAATACGCCAATGCCGAGCGCAGCGGCGATTGGTCCCGCCGCGCTCTTTTTGGGCGCCATGGGCGCCGCGCCGGGCTGCGACGTCGCCCAAGTGCCGGCGGTCTTCTGGCCTACGACCGGGGCATTGGCATCGCTGATCGACGCCATCGAGCCGCGAGCGCCCGACGGCAAGTGACCTGCGGCCGACGCTTGCATCGCCGTCGGCAGGGCCACCGATTGTCCGCTCTGCGACCACGCCCCGATCGCTTCGATGACCTCGGCGGTGCTTTGAAAACGCTGCGCCACATCGCGCGCCATCGCCTTCGAGACGATACTGGCGAACGCGGGATCCAGATCCGGCACGATGGATTGCGGCGGCGGCACGGCATCCAGAACGATCTTGAACATCAACTGGTTGAACGTGCCGGCATCGAAGGGGACGCGCCCGGTCACGGCCTCGAACATGATCACGCCCAGCGAATACACATCACTGCGCGCGTCGGCTTCGGCGCTGCCGCTCGCTTGCTCGGGTGACATGTAATACGGCGTGCCCATGACGGCACCCGTCCGCGTCATCTTCATGCCGTCACCGCTGAGCGGTGAGAACTTGGAGATCCCGAAATCGATGATCTTGACGAAGTCTTTCTGGCCCGCCTTCTCGCGCAGAATGAAAATGTTGTCGGGCTTCAGATCGCGATGCACGATGCCCGCGGCGTGCGCTGCGCCCAAACCGACCAAGACCTGGCGCATCAGCGGCGCGAGCTCGTGCGGCATGAGCCGACCGCGCTGCTTGATGCGAGCCGAAAGCGGCTCGCCGTCCAAGAACTCCATGATGATGAAGCGATCGCCATCCGGCAGGTTGCCCAGATCGAGCACCTCCAAGATGTGATCGTTGCCGATGCGACCGGCCGCTTGCGCTTCGCGCTCGAAGCGCTGCATTACGTCAGTGTTGCCGGCGAAGGCGGCGTGCAACACCTTGATCGCCACGCGGCGATTGATGCGCACGTTCTCGCCCTCGAAGACGGCGCCCATGCCGCCCTCGCCGATCATCTTCACGATGCGATACTTGTTGTCTAGGAGCTGACCGACTTCGAGCGACATCGCGGAGCATTCCTCTCAGGACAGGATCCTCCAATTATACGACCAAGCTCGGGGTCAGCCCGACAATTTCCGCGTGCGCTCGGCGGCGACCATTGCGCCGCCGAAATTACCGCACGACTTCAGCCAGGGCGAGCGAGCTCAGGCGACGCGGCGCACAGAATCTTTCACCGGCGCCGGTGTGCGATTGCTGGTTCGCGACGCGGGATCCGCAGCCGACTCGGCGAGCTCGAGCGCTTGCGCGGATTGGCCGAAGCTGAGCTTCACTTCCACCCCGGTGCTCTGCCACTGGCGAATGACATCACCGAGCAGTGCCGAGAAGACGGGCTTCGAGCGAGCGTCGTTGCGATCGATCGCGACGAACAGCAGGCTGCCTCCGCCCGCGCGGCCGAGGGCGCTCGCCAGGGTTCGCGCGAGGTCTGCGCGACTACCTTGTGCGTGCGCGTCAATGCGTTCACTACAAGCGACCACCACGCTGGCCATCACCACGCCGCTCGGGAACGAACTGCCGAGTTGCTCGGAGACGCGCAGCGCGAACGCAGCGGGCGACTCTGTTTCGTCCTGCGCCAAGACACGCCGGGTCTTGGCGTTGCGGGCGGCCTCGATCTCCAACGTGGGCCACTCGGCTCCGAGCTCCACGACGATTAGCAGGCCCTCGGACAAGCTATTTTTTTTCATTGAAGGTCCCGGTCTATAGCCGCTTTACCCAATAAATCTCGCAAAGTTTCCTCGGATTGGCCAAATTTCAGGCAAGCTAGGGTCATTCCTGACACTTTTGTCTCATCTGGACCTACCCCGCGCCCGTCACGCCACCCAGGTAATCGGCTGTTCTGGGGAAATTTAGCGCGCTACTGTGCAGCGTTGTTGAGCGTCGCGATCGGCGCGGCGGGCTTCGCTGTGCTGTTCCGACGCGCGATCGGTTGGGTCTTCGCGCGCGGCTACGGCGCGCCCGATGTGTTGACCGCGTTCACCAGCTTGCCCTGGTATGCGCGCATTGCCGTGCCGACGATCGGCGCCGGCTTGGCCGGATTCTTGGGCGCGCTGGGCGCGAAGTTGAAAGGCGGGCACGGCGTCGGTGAAGTGATGGAAGCAGTCGCGCTCGGTAAGGGGCAGATCTCGTTGCGACTCACGATGCTGAAAGCGCTCGGATCGTGGTTGGCGATCGTGTCCGGCGGCTCGGTTGGACGCGAAGGACCACTTATTCAGTTCGGAGGCGGACTCGGCGGTACGCTGGGTAGACTGTTTGGCCTCCGCGAGCGTCAGGTCCGAGCGCTGATCGCCGCCGGCGCTGCGGCGGGATTCGCCGCTGCATACAACACGCCGATCGCGGCCGTGCTGTTCGTGGTCGAGGTAGTGACGGGCGCGATCGCGTTGGATCTCGTCCTGCCCGTAGTCATTGCCGTACCGATCGCCACGGCGCTGACCCGGCTCGCGATCGGCGGCGGCCCCATCTACGGGCAGCGATCTTTCACCATGAATTCCAACGCGGAGTTGGCGCTGTACGCCGGGCTCGGGCTGCTCGCGGGTGTTACGGGACCGCTGTTCATGATGCTGCTCAAGGGCGGCGAGACGTTCTTCGTCAAGCTGACCTCGAAGCGACCGGCGCGCGCGGCCCTGGGCGGAGCGTTGGTGGGTTTGATCGCGATCGCGCTGCCGCAGGTCACCGGCAACGGCTACGAGGCGATCAACTTGATCCTAGGCCAGCAGCTGGGCATCGCCGTGTTGGTGGTGCTCTTGTTCGCCAAGGCGATCGCCACCACCGCTTCCGTTTCATCCGGCAGCCCAGGCGGCGTGTTCACGCCTTCCTTGCTGCTCGGCGCCGCGTTGGGCGCCATCGTGGGCCACTTGGTGTCTCGCTTCGGCCCCCCCAGCGCTACCGGGGCGGTGGCGGCCTACGCACTGGTCGGCATGGCAGCCGTGATCGCGGCAACGACGCACGCGCCCTTGATGGCCACGGTGCTGGTGTTCGAGTTGTCCGGTGACTATGCGATCGTGCTTCCCCTACTGACCGCCTGCGCGATCGCCACGGTGCTGTCCAGGAGTGTGCACCGTGAATCGATCTACACCGAAGAGCTTCGGCGGCGCGGCAGTCAGTGGGAGGTCAAAGTCGTGGCCACCGAATCAGATGTGAATCGCGCGTCCTGACACGGCAAAAGCCGCCTCTTTCACGATTTCGGCGAGCGTCGGGTGGGCGTGCGAAGTGCGCGCGATGTCTTCCGAAGTGGCCCCGAATTCGATCGCGGCCACGGCTTCGGCGATCAGATCACCGGCATGAGCACCCAAGATGTGCACGCCCAAGATGCGATCCGTGTCCTTGTGGGCCAAGATTTTCACGCGGCCCTCGGTGGCACCGATTGCCCGCGCGCGGCCGTTGGCGCTGAACGGAAACGTGCCCTTCTTGTACGGCACGTTCGACGCCTTGAGCTCGTCTTCGGTCTTTCCGACCGAGGCGATTTCCGGGTGCGTGTAGACCACGCCCGGGATCGCGTCGTAGTTCACGTGCCCGTAGCCGGTCACGATGTGCTCGACACAGGCGACGCCCTCTTCTTCGGCTTTGTGCGCCAGCATGGGGCCGCGCACGACGTCACCGATGGCGTAGAACCCGGAAACGTAAGTGCGGAAATCATCGTCGATTGGGATTCGCCCGCGCGGATCGAGTTCGATGCCCACGGTATCGAGGCCGAGGCCGGTGGTGTTCGGCACGCGACCGACCGAGACCAACACGCGATCGCACTCGATGTCGGGCTGACCCTCGACGCTGACGAACACTTTGTCGCCGTCGCGGCGAGCGCCGGTGACCTTCGAGCCCAAGCGAAACTCGATGCCTTGCTTGGTGAAGATGCGCTCGGCCTCTTCGGCGATGTCCGAGTCCATGCCGGGCAGGATGCGCTCGAGGTATTCGAGCACGGTAACTTTGGCACCCAGGCGATTCCAGACCGAACCGAGCTCGAGACCGATGTAGCCGGCACCGATCACGACCAAGTGCTTCGGCACCTCGGGATACGAGAGGGCTTCGGTGCTGGTGCCGATGCGATCGCCATCGAGCGTGACGCCGCGCAGGGGCGCGACGCTGCTGCCCGTCGCGATCAACACGTGCTTGGCTTCGAGTTCGGTCGCGTCTGGGCCTTCGACCACCACGCGGCCGGGGCCCGTGATGCGGCCATGGCCGCGGTAACGGGTGATCTTGTTCTTCTTGAACAAGTACGCGACGCCACCCGTGTTCTGAGACACGACCTTGGTCTTGCGCTCGAGCATGCGAGCCAAGTCCAACTCGACACCCGCGACCTTGATGCCGAAGTCGGCCAAATCATGGCCGGCGGCGTGGTAGCGCTCGCTGGCTTCGAGCAACGCTTTGCTGGGGATGCAGCCGACGCGCACGCAGGTGCCACCGAGGGCTTCTTCCTCTTCGATGCAGGCGACATCCAGGCCCAATTGCGCGGCGCGGATCGCAGCGACGTAGCCGCCGGGGCCGGCACCAATCACGATCAAATCATGTTTTTTCACGTTACACCTCGAGCAAGATGCGCGCGGGTTCTTCCATGCACTGCTTGATACGCTTCAAGAACGTCACCGCTTCGCGGCCGTCCACGAGGCGATGATCGTAGGTCAGCGCGACGTACATCATGGGCCTGATCACGACCTGACCTTTGACGGCCATCGGGCGATCTTGAATCGCGTGCAAGCCGAGGATGCCGCTCTGCGGTGGATTGACGATCGGCGTCGACATCATCGAACCGTAGATGCCGCCGTTGGTGATCGTGAACGTACCGCCTTGGAGCTCGCTCAACTCGAGCTTGTTCTCTTTGGCGCGCTTGCCGAAATCTGCGATCGTTTGCTCGACCTCGGCAAAGCCCAGGCGCTCGGCGTTGCGAATCACCGGCACCGCCAAGCCCTTGCCGCCACCGACGGCCACGCCGATATCGTAGAAGTTCTTGTACACGACGTCGTTGCCGCGAATCTCGGCGTTGACCGAGGGGATCAGCTTCAGCGCTTCGATCGTGGCCTTCACGAAGAAGGACATGAAGCCGAGCTTGATGCCGTATTTCTCCTGAAAAGCTTCTTGATGGGTCTTACGCAGGTCCATCACGGCGCCCATGTCGACCTCGTTGAAGGTCGTGAGGAGCGCGGCCGTCTGTTGAGACTGCACGAGGCGCTCCGCGATGCGCTTGCGGAAGGGGCTCATCGCGACCGCTTCTTCATGGCGATCTTGAGCGACCGGCGGCGCCTTCGCGGCCGGCTTCTCCTTCAAGCGATCGACGTCTTCTTTCAGCACTCGGCCACCGGGACCGGTCGCCTCTACGTCGTCTGGATTCAGACCACGCTCCTTGAGCGCGCGACGCGCGGACGGCATGACACGCGCGAAGCCCTGCGGCGGAATGGTCGGACGCGTGCTCTTCGGGCGCTCCTCCGCCGGCGCGGGCGGCTCGGCCTTGCGCGCCTCGGCCTTCGGAGCCTCCGCCTTCGCCGGCTCGGCTGCCTTCGGCTTGCCGGCACCTGCCGCAGCTTCTTCGATATAAGCCACCACATCACCGACGCTCGCCGTCTGTCCCTGCTTGACCTTGATCTGGGACAACACGCCGTCGTTCGGCGCGGTGAGATCGACCGTCACTTTGTCGGTCTCGATCTTGGCGATGACTTCGTCGCGCGCGACAGAGTCGCCCTCGCCCTTCAGCCACTCACCCATTTGCACTTCGGTGATCGATTCACCGACGGTCGGCACTTTTAATTCGATTGCCATGCTCTGCAGCGCTTCCTGTTATCGAACCGAGCGCGAACCATTTTGGCCGCGCCCGGGGGCCACGGACTTATCGTCCCGTGGCCCCGATCGGTCAACTTGTAGAATGAATCTTGGGATTTACGCGGGCGGCGGGAGGCCGGGCCTCAGACGAACGCGCGCTCGAGGAGCTCTTGCTGCTCGAGCTTGTGGCAATTGTGTGAACCGGTGGCCGGGCTGGCCGACTCCGTCCGGCACACGCCGCTAAAGGGGAAGCGCCCGAAGAGCATGGCTCCGAAACGCGCGCGGAAGTGACGCCAAGCGCCCATGTTCTCCGGCTCGTCTTGCACCCAAACGATGGGCGTGCCGTCGTCGCAGTGCTCGATGGCCGCGCGAATGTGCCGATCGGGCAGCGGGTACAGCTGCTCGATGCGCACGATCGCGATGTCGTCGCGACCGAGCTCCTGCCGGCGCTTCTCCAAATCGTAATAAACCTTACCGGTGCAGACGAGCACCTTGCTCGGCTTGGCCACGCGGTTGTCCGGCAGCACGCGGTGGAAGCGACCGGCGGAGAAGTCTTCCAATGGGCTCACGCACATCGGATGACGGAGCAGGCTCTTGGGCGTGAACATGATCAAGGGCTTGCGCCAAGGGCGCAGCACTTGGCGACGCAACACGTGGAAGTGCTGAGCCGGCGTGCTCGGTTGCACGATCTGGATGTTCTCTTCCGCCGCAGCAGTGAGGAAGCGTTCGAGCCGAGCGCTGGAGTGCTCCGGCCCTTGGCCTTCGTAGCCGTGCGGCAGCATCAGCACCAAACCGCTGAGGCGCTTCCACTTGTCCTCGGCGCTGACCAAGAACTGATCGATGATCACCTGCGCGCAGTTCACGAAATCACCGAACTGCGCTTCCCAGATGATCAACCCATCCGGCCAATCCAGGCTGTAACCGTACTCGAAGCCCATCACGCCGGCTTCACTGAGCGCGGAGTTGTAAATCTCGATCGGCGCCTGATCCGGGCTCAGGTGGCAGAGCGGCATGTACGTGTGCCCGTCCTCCACGTCGTGCAGCACCGCGTGACGCTGCGTGAAGGTGCCGCGCGGCGAATCCTGACCCGTGAAGCGCACGCGCGAGCCCTCGGTGACGAGTGAGCCGAACGCGAGCAGCTCGGCGGTGCCCCAATCGAGCGGTTGCTCGCCGTTGCCCATGGCAGTGCGCTTCTGCAGCAAGCGCTCGATCTGCTTGTGCGGGTGAAAATCGGCCGGGAGTTGGTTCTGACGGAGGATCAAGTCCTTGGCGCGCGCCACGGAAATACCCGAGTCGACCTCCGGCACGTTGGCCTCTGGACCGCCCAGATAGCCTTTCCAATAGCCGCCGAGCCAGTCGGTGTTCTTCACGTAATCCTTGCGACGCGCCTCGCCGAGTTCGGCCTCGAGGTGCTCGCGACGTTCGACCGCGATGCGGTCCGCTTCCGAGACGGTCATGCCGCCGAGCTTCAGTAAATGCTCGAGGTAACCGTCGCGAACGCTCTTGCGCTCGGCGATCGCGGCGTACATCAGCGGCTGCGTGAACGCGGGTTCGTCGCTCTCGTTGTGACCATGGCGGCGGTACCCGTACATGTCGATCACGACGTCGCGCAGGAAGGTATCGCGGAAATCCATGGCCAGGCGCACGACCTGGGCCACCGCCTCCGGATCCTCACCATTGACGTGGAAAATCGGGATCTGCAGCATCTTGGCGACGTCCGTGGCGTAGGTCGTGGAGCGACCTTGCGAGGGCGGCGTAGTGAAGCCGATCTGATTGTTGATCACGACGTGTAGCGTGCCGCCCGTGGTGTACGCGTCCAGCTGGCTCAGGTTCAGCGTTTCCTGAATGATGCCTTCGCCGGCGAAGGCGGCGTCGCCGTGGATCAACAGGCCGAGCTTGTGCGCGTGCGTGGTGTCGCCCACGCGGTCTTGCTTGGCGCGCGCGCGGCCCAGCACCACCGGGTCGACGTATTCGAGATGGCTCGGGTTGAAGCACAGCGAGAGGTGCACCTTCTTGCCGCTCTCGGTCACGAAGTCCGAGCTGTGCCCGAGGTGGTACTTCACGTCGCCACTGCCGAAATACAGCTCGGGGTCGCTATCTTCGACCTCGCGGAAGATCTCGCGCGGGCTCTTGCCCATCACGTTGGCGAGCACGTTCAGGCGGCCGCGGTGGGCCATGCCCAGGATGATCTCGTCCACACCGTGCTCTGCGGCGCGGTCGATGGCCAGCGTGAGCAGCGGAATCAAGCTCTCCGAGCCGGTGAGCGAGAAGGTCTTCACGGTCGAGAACTTGCGACGCAAGAAGTCTTCGAAGGTGGTGGCATCCGTCAGCTTGGTGAAGATGCGGATCTGCTCCGAGCGCTGCAGCTCGAGGCGATTCTCCGAGCCCTCCATCCGATCTTGCAGCCAGTTTTTCACCTTCAGGTCGTCGATGTGCATGAATTGCACGCCGATCGAACGGCAATAGGTGTTACGCAGCCGCGTGAGCATCTCACGCAGGGTGAGCGCCTGGGCACCGAAGATGGTGCGGCTCGAGAATTTGCGATCGAGGTCGTCACCGCGCAGGCCGTGGAACTCCGGATCGAGCTCCTCTTGCGGCAAGCGGGGCAGACCGAGTGGATCGATCTTTGCGATCATGTGGCCGCGCACGCGGTAAGCGCGAATCAGTGCGTCGACACGATCTTGGCGAACTGCGACGTCCGAGACGCCATTGTTCCAACCGCCGGGACCGGCATAACCATTGCCTTTACCGTTGGCCGCGCCGTTGCCATTCACGGCCGGGGCGTGGCCATTCGAGGCGACCGGGGCGTTGAACAAACTTGCAGCACGGAAGCTGGGACCGAGCTTCGGAGCGCGACTGAAGTCAGCGTCCGGCGTCAGACCGCGGAAGTACTCTTGCCAGTCCGGCGGAACCAGGTTCGGGTCTTTCAGATAATCCGCGTACAGCCCTTCGGCGAACGCGAGGCTCAGTGTGTTGACGGAGCCCTCTGACGAGACAGACGAGTCAGACAGATCGTTTTCCATGGCGGTTCTATGGGGCGAATCGGGTTGTTTCGCGCTGCGGTCCATGCGCCCTCCCCCGCGTTCGGTCAAGTAAAACGGGGGGAAAGCGCCGAGTTCTGACAGAATGTAAGCACGACTCGAAAGCTGCACAGCCGCACTAATCAGTTTCGGACACGAATTCTTGAGACTTCCGCCATGTTTCCAGCTCATGTCGTGACTGACACGCGGGCCGCACTGACAAGCACGGCAGTCAGGACCGGAGTTCCCCCGTCGCAGGCCCCGTATTTGGCGACGGAGATTGCCGAAAACACCACAATGGGGCACAGGAAGCGCCGGCACCCGCGTCAGATCCGCCCCTTCCTCCGCTGCCCCCAGCCGAGACGCCGGACCACGGTCCGGTATGCTCGCTCCGCTCCGCCACCGGGCCCCCGGCAAGCGTCGGGCTGCGCCCGCCGCGGGGGGCCGAGCTCCCAGAACGACCTGTAAGAGCGCGCACGCGCTCGAACGATGTCGTTCACAGCCGTCAGCGAACCCGCGCTGGCCGAAGGTCAGCGCTTGGGGAGCCCGGCGCCCGCAGCGCGGAGCGCGAGGACGCCGGCCGTGGCGCGACGTCCTAGGCGCGGGGCACCCGAGCCCGAGACCGAGCGCTCGACGCCTTTGAAATCGTTGGTTGAGCCGTATGCGTTTCGGGTAGCTCTCAGTTCGGCACGCACACTTTGCGATTGTTTGCGCCGCCCCCCGTGGAGCGACAGATGAAAGTCGCATTGGCAAAATGTGCGCAATAGGCCGCGCTGTCCGTGTACCCCGCTTGCTCCAGCGCCGCGTTCTCGCAACTCACGAAGCAGACCATCTCATTGGTCGATTCGAACGGTCCGCAGACCTCCGCCAGCCCGGTTGCGCACTCACCCGGAACTGCGCAGCAATCCGAGTCTGCACTGCAGCTATGCGTGCAGTAGCCCCCGGGCACCTTGTCCAAGCAGATTGCCGCGCCCCTGAGCGAGCTTGGTTCGATGTCGGCGAAACACTGGTCAGCGCTCGTACATGCTTGCCCAGTGTTGGTGGACGGGGCGTCGGAGCTTCCGCAGGCGACCACGACGATGGCCAGCGCAAGACTCAGCGCCCCCAGCGAACGAAAGACAATCATGGCCTGACCGTCGAGACGTCCATCACGGGCCATCATTTGACGACAAACACGCACGCGCCGTCGGTACAGGGCACGCTGTTACAACAGTCACCATTGACCGTGCACAGCTGACCGTATTCTGAGCAGTGGGTGTAGCCGCCGCCGCCGGTTCCCGCGGTGCTGCTGCCACCCGCCGTGCCCGAGCCATTGCCGCCGGCGCCACCCGAACCGTCGTACGTCGGAATGAGCGAGCAACGTCCCACTGTCGAGCCCGGCGGACGGTTACAAATCCCACCCGGGCAACAATCAGCGTTGATCGTACAGGCGCCGTCACTCGGTACACAATTCGGGCCGCCGTCGCTGGGCGGCGGCAGACAATGCAAGGCTCCCTTTGCGTCCGGAACGCAGGGCGCCCGATCGCAGCAATCCGCGGCCGACGCGCAGGTTTCGCTCGCCGCTTTGCACTCAGCCACGCCTAGACAGCGCGGCACGCCCAGCCCATCGAGCTTGCACATCGTGAACTTGGGCGTTTCGGGGCCACAGCAATCCGAGCGCGCCGACGAGCTCGAGCAAGTGTACTCCTGGTCCTGCAAGTAGTGGCAAACGTTGCCCTCGGGATTGCAGGCGTTCTTCCCGCCGTTCATCGGATTGACGCAAACGCCTACTTTTGCGCCCGCATCCAGCTTACAGCTGCCATTGCCCGCGCCGGGTAGGCCGCTCGCGTCGTCGCCACCGCAGCAATCCGTGTCTTTCAAGCACAAGTCACCGGTGACGTGACAACCGCTCGCTGGTTGGCAAATCGACACGCCGGCAGGGCCCGGGGCGCATAGGCGACTGCAACAGTCGCCGCAGCCCTCGCACAGCATGCCGTCGACCTTGGTGCAGTAGGTCGGGCCCTTCGGAGGAGCCGCACACGTGCCGATGGTTTGACCATCTGCAATCGTGCAATCGGCAGTGCAACAGTCAGTATCGTTCGCGCAGGTGTCGCCCGGCTGAACGCAAAACGATGAACCGAGCTTGCAGTGCTTCGTGTCGTCACACAGACCCGAACAACAATCGCCATTGTCCGCGCACTCGTTGCCGGCGGTTTTGCAACGGTCATTGAGCGCAGTGCAAGTTCCGTCGCTGCCGCACACGCCGCCACAGCACTGCGTGTTTGCCGAGCAAGCGTTGCCATCGGAAATGCAAGCAGTGTCGGAACAGGCGCCGTCGACGCAGCTCAGTGAGCAGCACTCGGTCGCTACGTGACAGGCGCTGCCCGCGGGCGTGCAGCTGTTTGGGGCGGAAATGCAGCCTGTTTGCGAATCGCACAAACCGGAGCAGCAATCGCTGCCGCTGGCACAGGGGTCGGACAGCGCGTGGCAATTGCCGCCGGGGCTGCTCGTATTGGAGCCCGAACCCTTGCCTCCCAGACCCGAGATGCCAGTTCCGCTTCCGGCGTGCGCGACCGCGCCCGTGCCGGCATCGGCCGAGGCACCGGCCCCGGCCGCACCGGGGTCGCCTGAGGTGGTCGAGCTTCCGCAGCCAACCCACACGACCGCCGAGGCGATCAGCAACGCACCGAAAATGCGACTGTGTCGAGTCATTGCATGATTCATTGGTTCACTCCATGGAGCATCGGCACGCGGGGCCACGCACGAGGGGCTCAATCGTCAGTGGTGGCCCGCTGACGAAATTATGATTTTCCGATCGCCGATTTCCGCAGCCGAGCAACCCAGGCCGAAGGGCAGACAATTTGCTTTCGACGGGCAAAGACTGTTCGCGGTCGAGCAAGCCACTGCTATCTTGCCCCCGTTCTCATGCGGGTCCTCGAAATCGCTTTCTTGAGCGCATGGGTCGTTCTGTGCACGCGCCCCGCATTCGCGTCAGATGTGCGCGCACCTCGACACGTCGGCGTCCGGCTCGATCTGAGCCGTCAGCCGGGTACCGAAGAATGCCTCGCCACCGGCGCGCTGCAGCGGGCGGTGGAGGCACGCCTGCAGCGCCGAATCTTCGTCGCCGATTCGAGCGCACAGCTGGTCATTCGACTGAGGCTCGCGCTGCGCAACCAGCGACAGTGGACCGCCGAGCTCCGGTTGGAGGACGAAACCGGGCTGAACCTCGGCGAGCGAACGCTCACCACGAGCGCACCGCACTGCTCCGCGCTCGATGATTCGCTGGCCCTGATCGTGGCGCTGCTGGTCGACGCCCCGCTCAGCGATCGTGAGCAGGTGCAGCCGATTTCGACCGGAACACGAGCCGTGCCCGAGTCCGCAGCTGAACCCACCGCCCGCGCGCCCGGCTCGCCGTCAACGACGGAGGCAACACGCATCGAGCTTCCCCCGAGCACGCTCGCTCCTCGTCAACCATGGCGTTGGGAAGCAAGCGCAGGCGCGACTCTCGCGCTGGGACTGTTGCCCGGCAAAGCGTTCGGCTTCGAGCTGGCGGTGAGCGGCAAGGCGCCACGCGCGCCCGAGCTGCGTCTCTTCGGAGGAGCGTACGCACCGCGCGAGGCATATGCAGGCCCCGGCGATGCCGGCGCTCGCTTCGCGGCACTATTCGTCGGCTTCGAGGTGTGTCCGTTCGAAGGCCAGCTACGCAGCCTGCGCTGGTCGACCTGCGCTGGTCAGAGCGTGGCATGGTTGCACGCGGCCGCGTTCGGTTACGATCAAAATTCCAGCACTGATCGGCTGATTTATGCCCTGCTCGCACGCGGGGCACTCCTCCTGCCGTTGCTCGGGCCAGTCAGCGCACACCTCAGCGCGCGGGCAGAATTGCCCTTGGCCCGCCCGGTCTTCGTCTACGGTACGAGCGAGAACGACCAGCGCAGTGTGTTCGAGATGAACCCGCTGAGCGCGGTGCTCGAGGCAGGACTATCCGTTGCCCTTTGATAATTGGCCGGGGCTACCGCCACTCACTAGCGTAGTCCAAGAATTCGCTTCCTCGAGCACGGTGCAGCCGGCACCATGACCGATAGTCCCCTACCGAGCATGCGCCAAGTGTTCGACGAACACGGGCGCTATGTTTGGCGTGCGCTTCGCCACTTGGGCATAGCCGATGCCGAGCTTCCCGATGTTAGCCAAGAAGTTTTTGTCACGGTGCACAAGAAGCTGCCTGAATTCGAGGGCCGCTCGACTCTTCGCACCTGGCTATACGCGATTTGCCTTCGTGTCGCATCCGATCACAGGCGCCGCGCCTACGTTCGCCACGAGCAACCCAGCGCCGAGCCAATGGCTGAACGTCCGCATCCCAGCGGGACCGAGGAAAACACGCGTCTCGAGCAGCGCGCCACGCTGCGCGCATTGCTCGCGGTCCTGGACAGCGACAAGCGGGATGTGTTGGTGCTGTACGAAGTCGAGGGTTTCACCATGAAGGAGGTGGCTGAAATCGTGGATTGTCCGTTGCAGACGGCCTACTCGCGCTTACACGCGGCCCGCGCGCGCCTGCTCGAAGCGTTTCTGGCAGAGCAGGGAGCGCGCCAATGACGCCCCCCGAAGACCCGCCGCGCTGGTCAAAGGGTGCACACGCGCCAGCTGCGCTCGAGAGCTTGCTCTCCACGGCTCAGCGCGACGTTGCAACGGATGCAGAGCTCGCCGAGCTCAGCACGCGTTTAGAGCCGATACTTCAGCCGTCTCCGCGCGCTTCTTCCGCCGCGGTCTCGAAGCTAGCGCTGGGCGGGGTGATCGCCATACTCGGTCTTGGTGCGGTGATCGCGCTTCGCCACGCTCGCCCAGCGGCTCGCCCCACAGCCAGTGCAACACCTGCCGCTAGCGCGCCAGTCGCCGTCGCTTCTACCCGGGCCCTCGAACCAACACCGGTGCCCGAGCTTCCGAGCGTAGCCATGTCCGGCGCGCCGGTCATCGTCGGCAGCGCCCCCGATCGGGCTCCCGCAGCCGAGGCCAAAAAGTCCACGCTCGGCAGCGCATCCTCGAGCTCACACTCATCGAACACGACTCAGGCCGAAGCCTCGTTGCTCGAACAGGCGCGCGCTGCGCTTAGTGCCGATCCTGCTCGAGCGCTGAGCCTCACCCAACAGCACGCTCAACAGTTCCCGCGTGGGTTGCTCGTACAAGAGCGAGAAGTAATCGCAATTTCCGCCTTACGCCGGCTCGGGCGAAGCAGCGAAGCGGAGGCGCGTGCCGCCCGCTTCGATGCGCGCTACCCACACTCGGCGCACCAACAAACCGTCGATCGTCCTTCCACGAAGTGATTGATTACTGAAGTGCATTCGCGAGCGCTGCTACTCACGTTGATTCTCGCCGCTGGCGTCAGCGTGCTCGCGTGCTCGGACAGCATCAAGATTGGCCAAAATTTGCCGTCTTTCGGCGGCGGTGGTTCGGCGTCGACGGGCGGCAGCGCAGGCAACGTCTCCGGCGCAAGCGCCGCGGCAGGTAGTGACTACCCCTGCCACAACAGCGCATGCCAGGGAAAGATCTACAAATGCGGCAACTGCATCGACGATGACGGCGACGGGTTGACCGACTCTGCGGATGCGGAATGCACCGGTCCTTGCGACAACACCGAGGACTCCTATTTCGGCGGCATCCCCGGCCAAAACAACGCGCCCTGCCGTAGCGATTGCTATTTCGATCAAGACACGGGCTCGGGTGACGACCACTGCTACTGGAGCCAAACCTGCGACCCCTTGGCGATTGCACCAGACTACCCGCCCAGCGGGGACACGCACTGCGCCTACGATCCGACGGCGAAGATCCCCGGCACGTCAGCGACTTGCGCGGAGCTGGCTCAAACGCAGGAGTCTGAGTGCGAAAGCTCATGCGGCCCCCTCACCCCGAACGGCTGCGATAGCTTCGGCTGTTGTGAGCTGCCGGCGGGCAGCGGCAAGTTCGTGTGGCTCGGGTCGACCGACCGCAACGTGGGCAGCTGCAACGAAACCACGGTGGATGATGCGGCGGCGTGCCACCCTTGCACTCCGGTGCCCGCGGCCTTCAATCCGTGCGACGCCTGCGAGGTATGCGTTGGCCGTACGGCACCGGCGGCGAGTTGCGCTGACTCGAGCAACCGCTGCCCTCGCGGCGAGCAGGCTTGCGGGCAGCCTGGCGAGGCCGCCTGTGACGTCGATCAATATTGCATCACCGGTTGCTGCGAAGCCGCACCGAAATGAGCTCAACGCCGGCGCGCGGGCTTGCTGGTCTTGACCTCGGGTAACCGCAAATATCCACCGCTCAAGAAGGTGAACATCTGCTGGGTCAAAACGTCCGCGCTCTCTTCGGCGAAACCGAGCGTGACGGCTTGGTAGAGCAGCTCCTTCAGAGAGCCGATGGTCAAGTAAGCGAGCACTCGCGGTTCGCCGTCGGCCACGATGCCGAGCGCTTGACCGTCCTTCAAGCTCTCGGTCAACAGCTGCACCACAGTGTCGTAAAATGTTTGCAGTTTTCGGTCGAAGGCCGGGTCGACACCGACCGAATCGGTGAACAAGATCTTGGTCATGGCGCGTTCCGCCAGACAGGTGGCGATGATGGCGCGGATGTTTTCGCGCACCTGTTCGACCACGGAACGCCCAGGGTCGTCAGTGACGATGCGCACGATGGCCATCGAGAGCTGCCCCGCGAAACGGTCGACCAGATCCGAGAACACCGCGCGCTTGTCTTCGAAGTACAAGTAGAACGTACCTCGCGCCACGCCCGCTTGGGCGACGATGTCGTCAATCGTCGTTTGGTGGTAACCGCGCTTCGCGAAGGCTTCGCGCGCCACGCTCAGGATTTGCTGGCGTCGTTCGTTTTTGGGTAAAGCCCCGAATTTCTTCTTGGCACGTGCCGTCGCCATGGTGAGTAAGTGTAGTCCTAGAGCTGCGCAAGGAGGCACAGACTTCGCCCTCGGGGCCGAAAAGTCTCAAGTCGCCGCGCCCCATGCCGTTGACCAGCCTCATGGGACCAACGCGAGCTCGAGTCAGTTACGTAGCGTGTGTGCTGGGCGCACTGGTGTGTGCAACGGCGGCCAACGCTCGGGCCGAATCCGCGCCGCGCAAGCCGGTGGTGGTTTCCGGCAGCGCTTCGAACGTGGGGGGCATGCTCACCACGTCCGCCGCCGGAGCCGTGATTGAACTACCGAGTCGTGCGCATCTACGAGTCGCGCCGAACTCCTCCTTGCGAGTCTTCCCGCTGCCCCAGCTTTTGGCTTTGACGCCCGGAGCGCGCACGTGGACTTGGAGCTTTGCGCTGCAGAGCGGGCGCGTGGACGTCGAACTGCCCAAGGCCGGTCGCAATGCGGTGCTCGCGAGCATGGGCAAGCTGAGCGCGATCGTCACCTCGGGACACGCCGCTTTCCGCGTCGAGGGTGGCGAGGCGACGACCGCCAACATCGAAGGTGAAGTGCGTAGCCTATTGAACGACCATTGGCAGACCATTCCACTCGGCTGGACTTCGACGCTGAGCAAAGACGAACCCGCCGCGCTGGCCAAGCCTGGCCTGCCGGGCCCGACCCTGACCAGCGCGCAACGCATGTGGTTCGCTCCCAATGAAGCGGTCGCCATGCACGGCTTCCACTGGTCTCGCATAGCAGGAGCCAAGGGCTACGAGCTTCGCGTGCGCCGCCTAGCGGATGGCAAAGTGATCGATCAGCGCACTACCGAAAGCCCGGAGTGGGACGCCGGCCTCACGCCGGTCGAGCCCGGAAAATACGCGATCGCGCTACGCTCGATCGATGCCCGCGGCATGGAGGGCGGCTGGAGCACGGAGTCTGACCTGCGTGTGATCGGTGTCGTGCTGCCACCGGGCGCCTACAGTACCGAACAAGCCATTTTCCTCGGTGCGGGACAGCAGGTTCAGTTCACCAACACCGCTGGCTTGGAGATGACGTACCTGGGTGCGGGGCGTTACTTTCCTGCCGCGCAAGGAGCGGGCCTGTACCGCGGCCAGAAGACCGTGATCGGTTTCCGGATGCCGGGCGTGCTGGACACGGCAATCGCGCGTCTCGAGCCGCGCGGCATCTACGCCGATGTACAAATCGGACCGCAACGCGCAATTTGGCCGCGCGACCCGATCTCGATCGACATTCAGCTCAAGTCCCAAAACGGCAGCGAGATCCCGGCCTTCTTGCAGGCCGTGCCGACGGTCACGGTGGGCCTCGAACCGGTGGACGTGAACTTCGAGCAAGATGGCAACACCTTGCACGCGGTCGTGCCTCCGAGCAGCAAGCCAGGACCTTGGATTTTGCGTGTCGACGTCGCCGACCAGTACGGCGGCTCGCTCGGTCACGACTTTTTGGAGATCGCGTCGCAGCCGCGCAAACCGGGCCCCGCCGTGCAGATCATCAAGCCGGAAGCGCCGCCGGCCACTCCGCCGAAGCACGGCGCGCCCCTGCGTGGGCCGGCCGCCGAGCCGCCAGTGGCTAGCCGCAACTGAGGCGAACTGGCACGCGCTGACGCGCGCGTCACCCCCGCGAAACAATCGCGGAGCTTGCATCTGGCGCCCCACGGGAGGATAGACTGACACGCGCGTCAGTTGAGCTAGCCGAGCATCTGCTTCGGCAGCACCTCACCGAGGGCAGTGCAAATGAGCGGACATCGCGGCGAGCTGGTGATCGGGATGGACGTGGGATCGACGACCGTGAAAGCGGCCGTGATCGACCCCGTCACCAAAGACATCCTGTGGAACGACTATCAGCGACACCACACCAAGCAGCCCGAGAAGGTGCTCGAGCTGCTCGAGACGATCTTGGCTGCGTTCCCGGATCAGCCGGCTGACGCTTGGAAGATGTTCGTCACCGGCTCGGGCTCGGGCCCACTCGCCGGACCAACGGGCGCGAAGTTCGTGCAAGAGGTGAACGCGGTCACCTTGGCCGTCGAATACAAGCACCCTGATGTGCTCTCCGTGATCGAGCTCGGCGGCCAAGACGCCAAGATCATCATGTTCAAGGAGGACGCGCAGACCGGCGCCAAGACGGCCGGCACCTCCATGAACGACAAGTGCGCGTCCGGGACCGGCGCCACGATCGACAAGTGCATGATCAAGGTCGGGGCGGAGCCCGGCTTCGCCACTTCGCTGCGCTTCAACGACCAGAAGCTGCACCACGTCGCCGCCAAATGCGGTGTGTTCGCCGAGACCGACATCGTGAATTTGGTGAAGACCGGCATCCCCAAGGATGAGGTTCTCAACTCGCTGGCCGACGCCATCGTGCTGCAGAACCTGAGCGTCTTGACCCGCGGTAACACGCTGAAGCCGCGCGTGCTCTTGCTCGGCGGCCCCAACACCTACCTGCCCTTCTTGCAGGATTGCTGGCGCAAGCGCATCCCCGAGACGTGGCGCGATCGCGGCTTCGTCTATCCCCAAGACGTACCGATCGAGGAGCTGATTTTCGTGCCCCAGAACGCGGAGCTGTACGCCGCGTTCGGCGCGGCGATGTTCGGCATCGCCGAGGGCGGCGAAGCGGGTCGCTTCCACGGTGTGGCCGGCCTCCGCGACTTCATTCAAAACGGGCGCCGCGCGCGGCTCGGCGAGCAAGCCGGTCCCCCGCTTTCTGCCGGCGAGAAGGAGATGGCCGACTTCCGGGAGATGTACAAGATCCCGAAGTTCATCCCGGCCACCTTCACGCCGGGCCAGCACGTCAAAGGCATCATCGGCCTCGACGGCGGCTCGACCTCATCGAAGGCCGTGCTGATCGGTGAAGACGGTGAGCTCTTGGTCAAGGCCTACCAGCTCTCCAAGGGCAACCCGATCCAGGACACCAAAGAGCTCCTGGCCAACATCAAAGGCCAAGTGACGAGCCAAGGCGCGACGCTCGAGTGCGTCGGCTTCGGCGCGACGGGCTACGCGGCGGACGTGCTCGAAGAATGCGTGATGGCCGACGTGAACATCGTCGAGACCGTCGCCCACATGATGAGCGCCGTGCACTTCTTCGGCGATGTGGACGTTATCTGCGACATCGGCGGGCAGGACATCAAAGTCTTGTTCATGAAGAACGGGGACATCCAGAATTTCAAGCTGTCGAACAGCTGCAGCGCCGGCAACGGCATGCTGCTGCAAGCGATGGCCGATCAGTTCGGCATCCCCGTCACGGAGTACGCCGAGACCGCGTTCAAGGCCGAATTGGCGCCGAAATTCAGCTACGGCTGCGCGGTGTTCCTCGATTCCGATCGCGTGAATTTCCAGAAGGAGGGCTACCAAAAGGAGGAGCTACTCGCTGGCCTCGCGCAGGTCTTGCCGAAGAACGTCTGGCAGTACGTGGTGCAGATCCCGCGCTTGGCTTCGCTCGGCACGCGCTTCGTGCTCCAAGGCGGCACGCAGTACAACTTGGCGGCCGTCAAAGCCCAGGTCGATTACATCAAGCAGCGCGTCCCGGGCGGGCAAGTGTTCGTGCACCCGCACACTGGTGAAGCAGGCGCGATCGGCGCCGCGATCGAGACGCTTCGTCGCTACAAGCGTAGTGGCGTGACGCGCTTCATCGGCATCGAAGCGGCGCTGAACCTCGAGTACAAGACCAAGAACGACGAAGAGACGGTGTGTCACTTCTGCCCGAACGAGTGCAAGCGCACGTTCATCGACACCACCCGCCCGGATGGTTCGTCCACGCGCTACATCTCGGGGTTCTCCTGCGAGAAGGGCACCGTGGAGAGCAAAGACGCCATGCTCTCGCTGATGGAAGAGCGCCGAAAGACGGCGGCCGCGTTCCCGAACATCGTGAATTACGAGGGCGAGCGCGCCTTCGTGCATTTCTACGAGTGGGCGCCGATGCCCGCCGCGGGCACGCCGATCGAAGACGTGAAGGTCACCAAATCGCTCTTTCGCGTGAAGCGCGAGACGATCACGCGGCCGTTCCAGCGCTCGAGCGAAGATGCCTGGAAGCGTCGCAAGCGAATCCGCGTCGGCATGCCGCGCGTACTCAACATGTACAGCACGGGCCCGTTCTTTCGGACCTACTTCGAGGCGCTGGGCATGGGCAAATCGAACGTGGTTTGGAGCGACGCGACGACCGAGGAGACCTGGGTCGAGGGCGGCAAATACGGTTCGATCGACCCGTGCTTCCCGAGCAAGGTCGTGCAGTCGCACATTCACAACCTGCTCTTCCACAAGCACGAGCCGGAGCGCAACAAGCCGCTCAACTACATCTTCTTCCCGATCCTCACGCACGTGAACAACTTCGTGGTCGACACGCAGGACAACGCTTCGTGTCCGATCGTGGCCGGTACGCCGGACGTGACCAAGGCGGCGTTCACCAAAGAGGTCGACTTCTTTGCCGTGCGCAACATGGAGTACCTGGATCCAGCGCTGTCTTTCGAGGAGCCAACGCTGCTCGCGCGCCGCATGTTCGAGACCTTCAAAGATCGCTTGGAGATCACCGAGGACGAGAACGACCACGCTTGCGCCGAAGCCTGGAAGGCGCTCAAAGCCTTCGACCTCGATTTGCAGGACAAGGGCCGCGCCATCCTGGAGACCGTCGAAGCCGAGGATCGCATCGCGATTTTGGTCCTCAATCGGCCTTATCACGCGGATCCCGGGCTAAATCACGGCATTCCAGACGAATTTCAGGTGCTCGGCTATCCCATCTTGAGCATCCGTTCGATCCCGAAGGACCGCGAGTACCTGGATCGCTACTACAAGGACGAGCTCGATCGGGGGGTGATCAAGAGCCCGCTCGAGATCAACCACGTGTGGCCCGAGAACTACTCGGTGAACAGCGCGATGAAAGTGTGGGCGGCCGCCTTCGCGGCTCACCATCCGAACGTCGCCGTGCTCGATCTATCGAGCTTCAAGTGCGGTCACGATGCACCCACCTACGGGCTGATCGCCGACATCATTCAAACCTCGAAAACGCCGTCTGCAGCGCTGCACGATATCGACGCCAATAAGCCGGGCGGCTCGATCAAGATCCGCGTCAAGACCTACGCTCACTCGCTGCGCTTGGCGCAAGAGCGGCTGGAAGACTTGGCCGGAAAGAAGCGTGACCTCGCGCTCTCGATCGACAAGAAGCGCCTCGAGTTACTCGGCCTCAAACAAGCGCAGCTTGCGGCAGCCAAACAGCACGATCCGGCGATCGAAAAGCAAATCGCCGAGACCATGGAGCGCGTGCGCGGCTACGAAGCGCGTCGCTCAGCCGAAGTAGAAGCGCCGAAAGGCGTGTTTCGTTTGGGACGGAAGCAGGCGGATGGCTCGATCGTCGCGATCGACCTGTCCCAACGAGCAACGGAAGCCGCGCCCGCGGCCGAGTGACACGCTTCGTGACACCCGAAGGGGTGAAAACGCGTTTTTTCTAGAGCGAACAGCCAGATTCCAGGGAGATGAGCAAGATGACCCAACAAGTAAGCTTCGACGCGCCGCTGAAGAAGAAGAGCCTACCAATCGCCGGGCAAGCGATGGACATCGACGCGGAGCTCAAGAAGTTCGAAGACGAAGAGCGCGCGCGCCTCGGCATAGCCGTCGAGCAGCAGTGGGTGGAAGACATGGCGAACCTGATGTTCACCAAGTCCGAAAAGGGCAAGATCACCCTGCTCATCGGCGGCTTGACCATCGCCCACGACTACCTGATCTCGGGCGCATTCTCCGCGCTCGGCTACAACACCATCCCGCTCGACCCGCCCAACTACGACGCGCTCAGCGTGGGTAAGGAGTTCGGCAACAAGTCCCAGTGTAATCCCACGTACTTCACCGTCGGCAACTTGGTGCAGTACCTGATTCACTTGCGTGACAAGAAGGGCTTGACCACCAAAGAGGTGATCGACAACTACGTGTTCCTCACGGCCGGGGCCTGTGGCCCGTGTCGCTTCGGCATGTACGTCACCGAGTACCGAAAGGCGCTGCGCGACGCAGGTTTCGACGGCTTCCGCGTGATGCTGTTCCAACAACAGGGCGGCCTGAGCCAAGCGACCGGTGAAGCCAGCGGTTTGGAGCTGAACCCGGCGTTTTTCATCGGCCTGTTGAAGGGGCTGATCGCCGGCGACGTGATCAACGGCATCGGCTACCGCCTGCGTCCGTACGAAAAGGTGCCCGGTGCCACGGACGCGGCGATCGCCCAGGCCAAAGACATCTGCCGCGATGCTTTGCTGCACAAGAAGTCGATCTTGGCGGCGTTGATGCGCTGCAAGAAGCTGTTCAAGACGGTCGAGGTCGACCGCACGATGCCGAAGCCGAAGGTGTCGATCATCGGTGAGTTCTGGGCCATGACCACCGAAGGTGATGGCAACTACCAACTGCAGCGCTTCGTCGAGAAGGAAGGCGCAGAGGCCGACATTCAGTTCGTGACCGCCTGGATCTTGTACAATCTCTGGGAGGTTCGTTTCGACACCGCATCGCGCGCCACCCTGCGCGGCATGGACAAGAGCAAGTACGGGCTGGGTGGCACCGGCGAGTACGGCGTGTTCCAGCGCAAGATTGGGCTCTGGGCAGGCAACTTGGCGCTGCGCGGCGCGTTCCAGACGTTCGCCTACGCGGGCGGCTTCTACGGCTACCACTTGCCGGACATGGACGCCGTGGCCGAGGTGGCCGCGCCCTACTACAACAACGATTTGCGCGGCGGCGAAGGCCACATGGAGGTCGGCAAGCTGATCCTCAACGTGGTCAAGAGCAAGGCCACGATGACGCTCAGCGTGAAGCCCTTCGGCTGCATGCCGAGCTCGGGCGTGAGCGACGGCGTGCAATCGCTGATCAACGAGAAGTTCCCGGGTACGATCTTCTGCGCGGTGGAGACCAGCGGCGACGGCGCGGTCAACTTCCAGAGCCGAGTGCAGATGTACCTGTTCAAGGCGCGTCAAGCGGCTCAGGTCGAGTTCGAAAAGGCGTTGGCCGACACCGGCATGACCGTCGAGAAGCTGAAGGCGTTCTTGGCGGAAAATCCGCGCTACGCATCGCCTCTGCACAAGTCGCGGCACTACGCGGCGTCGACCTCGGCCGATCTGGTACACGAGGTGGCCGAGGTGTACGGAAAGTCGCGCTTCGAGTTGATGGCGCGCAGCGCCCGCTCGCTGTTTGGCAGTGTGAGCACGTTCGCTCGCGAAGCCGTGCAGAGCGCCCCCGAGAGGGCGAACAGCACCGCCAAGTTGGTACGCGAGGCCAGCAAGGAGATTTTCGAGATCACCAAAGAGCAAGCGCCGGTGATGGCCAAGGGCGCGCTGCACAGCGCGCGCACGAAGCTCGCGGTCGTGCTTCCGTTCGTCAAGCCCAGCGAAGAATCGCTGCCCGTCGCGGCGGAATAAGCTCGATGAGTGAGCCCGTATCGACGGAGCTCGCGACTGAAATGGAGCGCCCAGGCGACGATGCCGAGGGCGCTTCGTTTTTTCGGACCTTCGTTCAGCGCATTCCGGACCCGAATGTGTGGCGCATCTACGGCATCACGCTGGCGCTCGGCATGGCCTACGGCACCGCCATCTCGGTGATCGGGAGATTTCTGACCACCCATGGCGTAAGCAAGCTCGCGATCGGTCAACTAGCGGCCTGGTTCGCGGCGGGCATCGTCGCTTTCTCGCTGCCGATGGGGCCGCTCGTACGACGATTCTCGGCCAAATACATGTTGGCGATTTCGCTTGCGGGGTACGCCGCCGCGGTTCTGCTGTTTCCGTTCACGCACACGTTTTGGGCGCTCGCCGCGCTGCGCTTCTTCGATGGCGCTTGCTCGGTTGGCGTCTGGGTCAGCTCGGAGTCCATCCTTTTGGCCCGCTCGGGCAAGGAGAACAAGGCCTTCATCACCAGCTTGTACGCCGTTGCGGTGGCTTGCGGGTACGTCGGCGGACCGCTGCTCGCTTATGCCTGCACCAAGTTCTTACCTCTGCAATTTGCCTTCGTCTTGGCCGCCGTGATCGCTATCTGCACCAGCGTCTACGTACTGCGACGCCTGGCGCCGGATGTTCGCGGCGAGCTGCACGACGATCATCCAATGGCCTCGATCGCCAAAAGCAGCAGCGCGCTCGGCCTACTCTGGCGGATCAAGACGTCTTGCTTCGGGACCTTCGCGTACGGTTATTTTCAAGCCAGCGTCGTGCTCTTCCTGCCGCTTTACTTGATGGAGCGAAAGGGCATCAGCGAGCCTCAGACGATCGTCATCCCCGCCTACTTTGCCGCGGGGATGCTCTTGTTCTCCAACTACGCGGGGCGCGTCGGTGACCGCCATGGTCACCTGCTGTTGATGCGCATCCTCGGCACGATTGGCATGACGATGGTGCTCGGCTTCGTGTATCTCGACTCGTATCCCGCCATGTGCGCTGCCGTGTTCGTCGCGGGGGCGAGCTTGGCCAGCATTTCACCGGTGAGCTTGGCGCTGCAAGGGGTAGTGGCGCACCCCTCGGAGTACGAGCGGAGCACTTCGATTTACAATGCCTTCTACGCGGCAGGCATGCTGCTCGGGCCGTTCGCCTCGAGTTACTTGTTCGAAAAGCGCGGCGGAGAAGCCATGCTCTACTCGCTAGCCGCGCTCTGGACGCTGTTCGTGCTGTTCGCCTCGGTGTTCCGCAAGGATGACCCCGCCGCAATCCGGAGCTCGCTGTCGCGCGCAGACGCGGCGTAATCAGCGAGTTACGGAGTTTCGCTTGGCAGGACTGAGGCGCCTGCCCTACCATGTCCGGCGAAACGGCAATGCGAAGAATCTCTTGTTTGGTGTCTGGGGTCTGTGTTTTCTTCGCTGCGCACAGTGCGTTTGCGCAGACTGACTTGGAGCGAGCCACGGCGCGCGACGCGGCCAACAACGGTCGCGCCGCATTCGACGCTGGCAAGTACGAGAAGGCCATCGACTACCTGTCGCGCGCCGAGCAGCTGGTTCATTCCCCGACCCATTTGTTGTTCATGGCTCGCGCCCAAGCCAAGCTCGGGCGGCTGGTAGCAGCGCACGAGACTTACCTGAAGATCACGCGCGAGAACCTGGCGAGCAATGCGCCCAAGGCCTTCGTCAGCGCGCAGGACGCGGCCGAGCAAGAGCAAGACGCCCTGGACAACCGGCTACCGTCGGTGACGGTCACGCTCCAAGGCGCGATCTCCGCCCCCGACATCAGCGTGACGATGGACGGCACCGCGCTGCCCAGCGCGATGATCGGCATTCCACTGCCTGCTGATCCCGGCGAGCACGTATTCAAGGCCAGCGGCCCGACCATCGCCAGCGACCCAGTCACCGTCAAGCTCGCCGAGTCTGCCAAGCAGACCGTGGTGCTCAAGCTGCGCTCGACCGGCGCGGCTCTGCCGGTCGCCGCGGGAGCGGCGGCAACCAAGGCAAAACCGCCGCCGGCCGCTGCCGGCGCGCCGCCGAGCGCCGCCGCAGCGGCTACCGCGCCGCCCAGCAACACGGAAGCTCCGGCCTCCGAGAGCGCCAGCGTCAGCAGCTCGAGCGGGCACGGCCCCGGGTTGATGATCGCCTCGATCGCTTCGTTCAGCCTTGGGGCGGCGGGCGCGGGCATAGGAACTTACTACCTGCTCAAGTCGAGCAGCACGCGCAACGAATCGGACCAGATTTACGACCAATGCGTGCTCGCCAGCGGCGGCATGAAGTGTACGGACCCCAGCGTGGCCGACGCGGTTTGGGCGAAGGACGCCGACGCCGACCATCAAGCCAAGATTGGCGTGGTTGGCTTGGTCGGCGGCGGCGTGGGCATCCTCGCCGGCCTCACCTTCTTGATCGTGGACTTGAATCGAAGCAGTAAATCTGCGCTCCAGACGACTCCCCACGTAACTCCCGTGTTCGGTTACCGTTCGGTCGGGTTGGTCGGCACTTTCTGACGCGCGGCCGCGTTACTGATGGCAATCACGTAGCTCGACCGCAGTAGCCGCGCCGCCGCAATCGGCGCCCGCGCTGACTGTTTCGGGAGCTGACCTTCAAATCCCGCAAACGGTCTGAACTTCCCTAGCCCGGAGATGGATGGCAGAATCCGCCCAATTTCCACCATGTCCGCACAGCCCATCATCATTTACACGAAGACCGACGAGGCCCCGGCGCTCGCCACCTATTCCCTGCTGCCGATCGTGCAGGCCTTCACCAAGCACTCGGGGATCAACGTCGAGACTCGCGATATCTCGCTCGCCGGTCGCATCCTCGCGGTGTTCTCCGAGCTGCTCCCGCCGGCCCAACAGGTCGCCGATGCACTCGCTGAATTGGGCGCGCTGACCCTCAAGCCCGAGGCGAACATCATCAAGCTGCCCAACATCAGCGCCTCGGTGCCGCAGCTGAAGGAAGCGATCGCGGAGCTCCAGGCGCACGGCTTTCAGGTTCCGGACTATCCCGAAGCGCCGAAGACCGATGCCGAAAAGGACGCCAAGGCCCGTTATGACCGAGTCAAAGGCTCGGCGGTGAACCCCGTCCTGCGTGAGGGCAACTCGGATCGCCGCGCGCCGAAAGCCGTTAAAGACTATGCACGCAAGCACCCGCACTCGATGGGTAAGTGGTCGGCGGATTCGAAGACCACCGTGGCCACCATGGGCGAGAGCGACTTCTTCTCGAACGAAAAATCGGTCACGGTAGCCGCCGCCACCGACGTGCGCATCGAGTTCGTTGCAGCCAATGGCAGCGTCAAGGTCTTGAAGGACAAGACGCCGCTCAAAGCCGGCGAGATCATCGACGGCACGGTGTTGCGCAAGACCGCGCTGGTCGCCTTCTACGAGCAGCAAATTGCGCGCGCCAAGCGCGAAAACGTACTGTTTTCACTGCATTTGAAGGCCACGATGATGAAGGTCTCGGACCCGATCATCTTTGGCTATGCCGTTCAAGTCTTCTTCAAGGACCTGTTCGCGAAGCACGGTGCGACCTTCAGCAAGTTGGGCGTCGATCTGAACAACGGCTTCGGTGACTTGCTGGGCAAGATTCAGAGTCTGCCCGCGGATGAGCAGGCGTTGATCCAGGCGGACATTCAGGCCGCGTATGCCGCGGGCCCCGTGCTCGCGTACGTCAACTCGGACAACGGCATCACCAACTTGCACGTACCGAGCGATGTAATCGTGGACGCCTCGATGCCCGCGATGATTCGCGCGGGCGGCAAGATGTACGACGCCCAGGGCAAGCTCCAAGACGCGATCGCGGTGATCCCGGACAGCAGCTACGCCGGCGTGTACCAAGCCACGATCGACTTCTGCAAGAAGCACGGCGCGTTCGACCCGAAGACCATGGGCTCGGTGCCCAACGTCGGCTTGATGGCACAGGCGGCCGAAGAATACGGCTCGCACAACAAGACCTTCCAGATTTCGGAGAAGGGCAGCGTGCGCGTAGTCGACAGCGCGGGCGCCGTGCTGCTGGAGCACTCGGTCGACGCGGGCGACATTTGGCGCGCCTGCCAAACCAAAGACGCCCCCGTGCAAGACTGGGTGAAGCTGGCCGTGAACCGCGCTCGGCTGAGCGCCACGCCGGCGGTGTTTTGGTTGGACTCGAAGCGCGCGCACGACGCGCAGATCCTGCTCAAGGTCGAGAAATACTTGAAAGATCACGACACGAGCGGGCTCGACATCCGCGTGCTTCCGCCTGCCGCCGCGACCGAGTTCACGCTCGAGCGCCTGATCAAGGGAGAGGACACGATCTCGGTTACCGGCAACGTGCTGCGCGACTACCTGACCGATCTCTTCCCGATTTTGGAAGTGGGCACCAGCGCCAAGATGCTGTCGATCGTGCCGTTGATGAACGGCGGCGGGTTGTTCGAAACCGGCGCCGGCGGCTCTGCTCCGAAGCACGTGGAGCAGTTCTTGGAGGAGGGCTACTTGCGCTGGGATTCACTGGGTGAATTCTTCGCGCTGGCGGCATCCTTCGAACACGTGGGCATCATCTTCAAGCACGAGAAGGCCAAGGTCCTCGCCGAAACGCTCGACGCGGCGAACGGCAAGTTCTTGGAGAACGACAAGTCCCCCTCGCGCAAGGTGGGCGGGATCGACAACCGCGGCAGCCACTTCTATCTCGCCCTATACTGGGCTCAAGAATTGGCTGCCCAGAGCAAGGACAGCGATTTCAAGGCGCTCTTCACGCCAATCGCGGCCAAGCTCAGTGCCGCCGAAGACACGATCGTCAAGGAGCTGATCGCGGCCCAGGGCAAGGCGGTGGACGTGGGCGGCTACTATCAGCCGGACGACGCCAAAGCCGGCGCCGCGCTCCGCCCGAGCAAGACCCTGAACGATATCCTCGCGTCGCTCTGAAGCGAGATTTGTGCAGCCGAAAAAGCGGGGTGGCGCATGCCACTCCGCTTTTTTCGTTACTCCTTGTGCAAGCGCAGCACGTCGAGTTCGTCTCCGCGCGCGTCGAGGAAACGGCTGACGAAGTCGGTCGCGGTAGCGGTGACGAGCACTACGCCGTGCACGAACGTGTGCTGCACGAGGCTCTCGGGCACGGGATCGCCGAGGGTGTAGAGATCGTCATTGCCGCCCACACCGTTGACGATGTACGGAACTCCGTCGACGGCGAGTCGCTCGTAGGTATGGTCGTGACCTGCGTAGACGATACTCGCGCCCCACTCGGCGAATGGCCAGCGCATCTCGACCGTGGGTCCATGCTTCACGCCCGACGAGTACGGGGGGTGATGGAAGAATACCACCCGCCAGGGCACTTCCGAAGCACCCAATAGCGCTTCGAGCCAGTGCGCTTGTTTCGAATCGCGGGTGATGCCATCTGGTTCGTTGAAATCGCTATCCAAAGCGAACAGCTGCACGTTGCCGCGCACGACCTGGTAGTAACGCTCGTTGTTGGGCAACGAAAAGTAGTCCAGGTAGGGCTGGGCCCCGGGCGTGTACCAATCATGGTTGCCCAAACTCGGGAAAAATAGGTTTTCTCGCGCTCCGCGCCCGTAGCGTCCGCGGTACGGCGCAATGAATGCGTGAAAGTAGCGCCCGATGTTTTCGTCGATGGTCTCCGCGGCGCCGAGTGGATAGTTGTTGTCGCCGGTGGTGATCACGAAATCCGGCTTCAGACGCGCAACCAACGTGGCAACATTGTCTTCGCCCGCGGTAGACGATCCGTAGTCACCAATGACCACGAAGCGCTGAACCGGAGTTCCCGCGTCACGCTCGGGAGTATATCCCGGGCCCGGGCCGCCGATCGGACGGGAGGAAGTAGGCGGCGTCGGCTCGGGGAAGGCGGGGACATGGACTCGAGAGCTGGGCTCTCGATCGCGATCCGAACTTCGGAACGGATCCGAGCAGGCGACGGACAAAAGCCCGAGATGGCCCAGCACGAGCCAGCCCACGCTTCGACTCACCTGCCCCCTCCGAACCATCAGGGAGCAACGTTTGCAGAACCGGGCGACTGAGCACAAGTCGTGAACTCACCCGTTCCGTCCGGAATGCGGCAAGCGCTCAACTTTGCGCTCGCTTCGAAGTCCAGATTTGCTGGATAGATCACGTTCAACACGCTGGTGTTGTCCGGCGCGAGCAGGTGCAGGGCCTCGCCTCGGGTCTGGCTAACGGAGAACAGCGCGTAAAAACAGCCTGCGGCTACGCCCGGCAAGCAGGCATCCGCAGAGTACGGCCCCGGGGTGGAGTTGTCTTTGCCCAAGAGGATCAGCACGAAGCCGCCCTTGGGCAGCTTCGTCCCCGACGGGAAGCGCATCGCCTTGGTGGTGCGCGGTTCGCCAGTCGTTTTGTCGGTGTCAGCGATGGCGTAGTTGCTGAGATCGAAGTCCCCGGATCCCGTGTTGTACAGTTCGAGCCATTCGTCCCCCGCGGCGCTGATCTCGTTGAACGCTACGGTCGTGCTTGGATTGCTGGGTGCGGCGGCGGGTGCCTCGTCACTCGAACAAGCGGTTACGGCAGTGAGCGAGAGCAGGGCGAAAGCGAAAAACCTATGCATGTCATCCTCGGGTCGATTTGAGTCGCGCCGCGTTCACTGCGGCAGCTGGAAAATGTGAATCGATTCTTCTTCGTCGGTACACGGCTCGTTGCCGTCGCTCCTATCCGAGACGACGGCAAGGACGTTCGGACCGAGGAAAGTGACACCCTCGACCGAACAGTATTTGACCGCGCCCTCGGCGGTACGCGGAAACGTGTAGAACCGGTTGGATCCGGTGAAAGCCCAGCCCGAGGTCGACAGCGTGCCGAGCCAGAGCGCCGAAGACTTGTGCGAGACCACGGCGACAACGTAAGAGCCGTCCCCGCTTTGCTGCAGTGCGAGGTCCGAATAGTCCAAAAATGCCGCCGAATCCGGCAACTTCAAGGTCCTCTGGGTGGTCCAAACACCGTCTGTCAGGGCCAGCAATTGTGCTCGGCCCTCGCCGGGCGGGCTATCGTCGTCCTTGCAGTTGTTGTTCTCGCACAGCGCGAGCAAATATTCTTTGCCCGACACCGAAAGCCAAGCCGCGCCTTCGAAGCCTTTGTTGGCGTGCTTGAAAGTCGTGTCGGTGGGACTCTGAGCGACGAACGCGGTGTCCGATCCGAGTTCGGCAACCTGAGCGGGGCCTTCCGCGTCGCTGGCGGTCTCGACCATGGTGAAGAAGCGACCATCGTCTGTCACCGTGATGGCCTCGAATTGCGAGTCCGTCGTGTCCCCCGGACCAACCTTGCCCTTGTTCAACGAGGTATCGATAGCGGCAATGCGGGACAGATTGTCCGAAGCCACGTACAACATGCCGCCCGAAGCAACGACGCCGCTCGCCTCATAGTGCTCGACGTCTTTGGTCGGGAGCAGCTTCGATAGCTTCTTTTCCGCCACGAGCTGTAGCGTCAACGCGCGAGGCAGACTCGTACCATCGGCGGCGCCCGCATCGACACCGGGTGTGGAGGGGGTGTCGTCTGCTTGGCAAGCGGGCAGAAGCGCCACGACGACGCTGAGGCTGAAAGCGCTGCGGATCACTTCCCCCTCGTGGCCCGCCCGTACTCACCGAGCGCACGGGCAAGCGCAATTTCGGCTTTGCGCTGGGCAAGCCGAGCCTCCATGTATTCGATGCCGCCACGCGTGACCATGTCTTCGGCCGCCAGCAGCGCGGTCAAGTCGAGTTCCATCCCGGCCAGCGCCTGCTTGACTAGCGCCGCATGCTCGCTCAGCACGGGGGCGATCATTTGCGCGTAATGCTCGGCGATCTCTCGCCGCCGCGCGCTTTCCGCGCGCAGCACGCGCACATCCCGTTCGATGCCCAAGCGGTGCGCGACGGCAATGTCACGAAGCGCATGCTTGGAGGCTTCCGCGGCCGCGATCGGACCTGGGTTTTGGTTGAAAATGGGCAACGTGAGCTGTAGCCCGACCGTCACGTCGTCCGGGTAGTTCGATTGATCGTTCTTGCGATACCGAGCTTGTAGAGCCAGCCAGGGCCAGCGCTTGGCTCGCTCGGCCGACAGCGAGAGATCCGCCGCATCGGCGCGCGCGGCATCGGCTTCTAGCTGCGGGCGCATGCTCGCGGCTCGCGCGTCGTGGCTTCCGTCATTCGTGAGCTTGGGGGAAAGCGAGAGCGATTGGCCTGGCGGCAAGCCGACCAGCGCCTCGAGCTGTGTCACTTCGGTAGCCCGCCCGAGCAAGAGCAGATCGCGTTCCTGCTCACCGCGCGCCAACGAAATCGCGACCAAGCTCAGATCGATGCGACTGGAGGCGCCGTGGCTCACGCGATCCTTGATGGCTTGGTATACGGATCGCCTGGTTTCGACGGACTTTTCGGCGAGCGCGAGCTCTTCGGTCAGGGCGCCGATTTGCGCATAGCTGCGGCGGACAGTGGCTTCCAGATCGGCGCTGCGCTCACTGAAGTCCGCCTTGACCGCACGCACTTGGGCACGCGCCGCGTCTTTCACGGAGCCGTACACGCCCGGCTGTGGCGGCTCCCACTCCAGCCCAACGCCCCAACCGTAGTTGGCGGGCGACTGCACATGGAGCCATTCACCACGTGCCACCGGGTTATTGAGCGCTGCCGCGCTGGTCACCCCCGCAGCTGCGACATCTTGGTCCCAATGCGCCGCGCGCAGATCCGGATTGTGGGCGAGCGCGTAGTGGACGAGTGAGTCTTCGCTCACGAGCTCGGCATTGGCCGGCGGGCTAGCCGTAACTTGCGCGCGTGCCGGATTCGCCGCGAACGCAACGAGGCCAGCAATGGAGGCGATGAACGAGAGTTTTCGAGCAAGGTTCATGGTCAGAGTGGCCAACGGATCCACAACGGCTGGCGGCCGTCCGTATCGAACACCACGATCGCGGAGCTGTGATCGGGGGCGACGGCGACGCCCTCGGGCTTCAAGCCATCGAAGCGCTTGAGCAACTTGGGCACGCTGTTCGGAGCATCCAGCTTCCACAACGAGCCGCCGCCGTCCGTCGGCATGCCCTTCGGGGCGTTGCCGGCCACGAGCAAGCTACCATCCGGCAAAAAGGCGAGATCCGCGATGCCCTCGCACACGGTCTTGCCGTCGTGCGGAACGCAAAAGCGACCGCGCGACCAGAGCGTGAGCGCGCCCGCCGGAATGACCCCTAATTTCACGACCGATACGATGTCGGGCAGACGCAGGATGCTAGCGCGGCCGTCGGCAGCGAGCGGTGACTTGAGGCCGATGTACAGCGCGCCCTCGCGGTACGCGATGCCTTCGATATCGACGAGCCCACTTTCGGGCCAAGAGGACTTGCCATCCAGAGCGCGCGCGGCGCTCAGGTCCACCTGCCCGATGACCTTGGCCCTTCGATCGGCGCTCAGCGCGATCTGGATCAGGCGTCGACGGCTCTCCGGCAGATGTCCCTTTTTGTTGAGGGAGTGCGAAGTGCACACGAACACCGTTCCATCGGGGCCGGCGGTGATCGACTCTGGATCGTTCAACTCACTGATGCCCTCGATCTTGATCGGAGCCGAGTCCAGCTGGCCCGCCTCGTTCAGAGCAAACAAGAGCGGAGTGTGCTTGGCGCCCTCTTCACTGATGTCGTCGGAGACCAGGATGTAGCGAGACAGAGTCGCCGACCAAGCAGCGCCAGACAGCTCGAGCCCGGTGCGATCGGAGATCTCGCGGGGCACCTTGATCGGCGCGATTAGAGCGGCGCAGGCAACCATACCTACGCAGGCCGGCAGCACGCCGGACTTGCGGCGCGAGCTGAACCAGCTCTTCAGGTCAGTCCAGCGAAACACTGAAGGCCTGCCCGGGCAGCACTTCGCCGCCGCCATCGAGTTGCACGGTTGCCCGTCGCCCCCAAGCCGCGATGCCCGGCGAGGGCCGCGCGCGGGGGAACATCTCGTCCACCTCCGGTGCAAGCTCGATCACGCGGCCGTGAAGCGCGTGGGAAAACAGCTCTTTGGAACGCACCGACACACCTTGTCCCAGCTTGACGCGCGCGGCCATCCCTTCGGAAAGTTCGGCCACCAAAACACCGGGGCGAGCGCTGACCAAACTCACGATCTCGATACCAGCAGCGACGATCTCTCCCGGGCGATGGGTGATGGTGGTCACCAAGCCGTCGCTCGGGGCGTGTAGAGTCAATTGCTCGATCTGCAAGTCGAGCTGGCGAATCGCGGCCTTTTGCACTTCGACCGCGCGCCGCGCGGGCTCCACATGGGCGTCGACCGCGCGGCGATGGTCATGGTTGCCCGCACCGACTTGTCCGAGCCCAGCCTGGCCCCGGACCCGGGCTTGGTCGAACGTTTCGACGCGTGCGGCTAGCTCTTTCTGCTTCTCGCGCGCCATCTCGGCTTGAGCCGCAGGGATCATCTGATTGTCGAGCAAGCCATCCAAGCGCCGCATGCGCTCGCTGATTTGGGCGAGCGAAGCGCGATCGCCGCGTTCGTCGGCGCGGGCCTTGAGCACCCACAGCTCACTGCGAGTCACTTGGAATTCTTCGTCTTGCGTGGAGGCGATCACGGCGGCCTCGAGCTGCGCCAATTGTGCGACCGCCTTTTCTCGAGCCGCCTGCAGATCTCGATCATCCATGCTGGCGATCGGCTCACCGGCTTTGACCTGCTGACCTACTCGCACCAGTAGCTTGTCGATTCGACCGAGCGCAATCGGCGATACAGCGTAGTGAATGGCTTCGACATAGGCGACGGCGTTGCCGTTGCTGCCCAGCCCTTTGCCGTGCGTGAGCGCGAGGAAGCCGAGCCCCGCGCCAATCACCGTCAGACCGTAGAGCAAGCGGCGAGGTGCGGAACGAACCGCGTCGAGCCATGGAGACGAAGATGCGAGCAACACTCAGAGCTCCAACGATGCGTCACGGGTAAACATTGCCGCCGAACCGACCCCCGGCACTCGCTCGAGATCGCGCATCAGTGCGGTCTCGGTGCCGGCCTTGCTCAGCTTGAGGTGGTAGGCAAACTCCTGCACGTTGTCGCCTGCGCTCCGCAAATCGATCAGAGAAAGCCCGCGACAGTAGCGATTGAGCACCGCGCGCACTTGCTCGCCATGCTCGGCGTCTGCCGGGCCTTGAAACCTGAGCATGATGTCGAACTGCAGACGGGAGCCGAAATCCGACCAAGTGAGGTACATGGCGGCTAGCGAAAACATGGCCGTACCGAGCAGCGCGGCTGCGAAGGCCTGCACGCCGCACGCGACGCCGATGCCGAGCGACGCGAACATGAAGATCAGGTCACGCGTGTCTTTGAGCGTCGTGCGGAAGCGGATCAAGGTCAACGCGCCGACCATCCCGAGGCCGCGCGCCACGTCATCGCCGATGGCCAACATGACCAAGGAGGCGACTAGACCGCCGAGGGCGATGGTCTGCACGAAGCTGCGCAAGTAGCCAATGCCGTGGTACGTGATCGTGTACACGGTGGCGATGATCATCGACGTTGCGAACGACAAGAGCAACGATGCGAGAGCGATATCCCAGCCGACGCGCGTACCCATGACTAAAGTCTCCCACGCAGTTGCAGTGCGGCGGTCGTGTACTTCGAGAACGCCTCACGCTGTAGATTGAAGTGGCGCACCAGCTCGACCATCCAGCGTGGTGGCGTGCCGTTGAACTTGAGTTCGAGCATTGCCCTACGTTGTCCGAAGGCGGTGCGCGAGTCGTCGCCCTCGTGGATGTCGATCCAGCGCTGCTCGTTGGGCTTGAAGCCGAAGCCCTCGGTGTGCTGATAAACGAGGTCGCGGTCGATCGTCATTCGTACGTCTTCACCCGGCACGCGTGACTCGAACGCCTCGCGAAAGCAGGCCACGAACAGCTTGGGTTCGGCGCGATGCAGGCACATTTGCAGCACGAAATCACCGAGCGTGCGGCGCGCCGCCTCCGACATTTCACAACTCACCGGCCGCCGCGAAAGCACGTTTTCGACTTCGGCGATGGGCAGCGCGAAGCGCTCTTTCATGGTGATCGTCTTCACCTTGCGCTTCACCTCGAAGAACGCGAGCTTGCTGTACGGCCGACCGTAGGCGCGAACGCGCAACTTCGAGCGATCGGGAGACAGGTTCATGTGGCTTTCGCAGAAACGAAAGCCGCGCGTATCGAGGTACAAAGTCGTGTTGCGTTGCGCCTCGCGAGTGGTGGCGTAGGCGTCTCGTTTCAGATAAGGCAGTGCGAAATCGAGCACCCGGCGCGCCAAGGGTTCGGTGAGCCAATATTTGAGTTCGAAGCGTTCGAACACGGTGCGAATCGCCGGCACGGCGCCCACCGCCGGGGTCGGCGCAATGTTGCGCGGCCCCGAGCGGCGCGCTTCGCCCGCGCCCGTGCGCGCTGCAGCAGCGTCGAACAGGAGCTGCGGGTCAGCTGTCGTGTCTTGCGCCAAGACCGTGCTCAGTTCCCGCGCCCCGGATAGGGGCGAGCTTGCTTGACGTGCAGCGTCGCAGGCTTCGAGGGGTCTGCTTCATTGGAAAACTTGAACTCGATATCCATCGCGTAAAACCCTTTGTTGCCCGCCGCTGGCCCGTAGGCTGGCGAGAAGCGCGTATGGATCGCGTCGAGCGCAACGCCCAACGAGTGAACCTGCTCGCGAGACAGCACGTTGCTCCCCGCAGTGATGATATTCGAATGCGCGAGGTAGGTGATGGGCTGATTCGGATTGTCGAAGAAGTATAGGATCTGATCCGAGGTAGTGCCGGCGGCGGGTGCCACGACCTCTACCTTTCCGCCGAATTGCACGTTGATGTAGAACGCCGGCTCCAGGCCGCTTTCGTCGAAAGGATTGGCGGTAATCGCCACGCCGTTGGCTTTCTCGTATTCGTCTGGAAAATTGTTGTGCACCAGGAGTGCCATGGCCACGCTGTGGTGGTCGACGCTGTAGTAGGCCCGTTCCTCGAAGGTGCGGAACTTCCAGACCGTGGAGTAGGTGAACTTGATCGCGTTCAGTACGTCGTCCACGCCCTTGGCCGGGTCGCCTTTGGCGGAGTCGTAACACCCCGCGCAGGGGAAGCCGTCCAAATCTTCGCTGTTGGTGCTGGTGCGAAAGCGAATCACGTGATTCGGATACTCGCTGTTGATCTTGGCCATCAACGCTTGTTCCAGATCCGGCGAGACCGTGCCCGCTTGAACCTCGGTTTGGAACTCGGCGAGCTTCTCGAAGCGCACTTGGGAGTCGCTCTGGAAGTCCTTGTCGGCTTGGAGCGCGGCGATCTTGTCGAACAGCCCGTTGCGCTCCATGAACTCGTAGTACCAATACACGGGGATCGCGAAAGCCTTCTCGATCGGCACACCCGGTGTACGCGAGAGCACGGAGTACTGCGCGGCTTTACCGCCGTAGCTCAGCACGGCAGTCTTGATGCTATCGCGCAGGGAGCCGCCCGCTTCTGGCTCGGGTGTCACGTCGCCGATGTCTTTCAGCTCGGTATTGCTGGTATCGACCGCGGGCAGCGTGACCGGTGTCGGCTTGTGCCCGGCCCAGAAAGCTTCCGCCTCGGCCTCGGTCACTTCGTGCACGTCGTAGGCGACCGCGCCCACCGTCAACGAGACGAGTTTGCCTTCCAACCCGCGCAGCGTCGCGTCCGACATCGCGCCACGCAAGCCCATGTTCGGGGTCTTGCGATTGGCAGAGAGTACGTTCACGTGCGACAGCGGCGTCTGAAAGTCTTGCGAAATCAGGCCCTGCACGACCGGGATATCGTTGGGGGCAGAGTCGACGACGACGATGTCGGTGTAGGAGATGGCTGCTTCGTCGATCGTACCGATGGTCTCGAAGCGCAGCCGACCGACGCCCGTGGAGAGCACGAGCGGTTGGTAAGTGATGCCCTGATACAGCTCGTCGGTGGTGACGACGGGAATGTCTTTGGGCAGCTTGGCGGCTTCGACACCGATTGCGTCGGAGGTGGGATGGAATTTCAGGCCTGGTCCGAAGAAGGCGTGTGACTTCACGCTGCGGAACAACTCCGCCATCATCACTGCGCTGGCAGTGTCGTAGGGCGCCATCTCGAGTGCCCAGGTCTTGGGACCATCGTAGTACGTGACGGCGCCCAGTACGAAGCGACGGTCAGGCTGGTAATACTGAGACGTATTGAACTCGGCGAGTGACGGCACCACGGGTAGGCCATTGCCGGATAGGTGCGTCGATGCAAAGTCGTAGTGCACTTTGTAGAGCACACTATTTTGGAAGTATTGGTGGTTCGAATCCGCGGTATCGAGGATCACTTTGACCGAGCGCGCGCCCGGGATACTGGCGTCGATGGGCTCGGAGCCCATGGCTCGGAAATCCGCCGAGCACTCGATGCGATCGAGGTACTGCGTAGACGCGGTACCATCCATGATCTCACTGGGATCGATTTTGCAGGTGCCTTCGACGACAGAGGCCGCTCCACCATCCGAGTCGGACGAGTTGCTGCACGACGCAGCGAACGAGCTGCAGACCAGGGCAAATGCGAGGAAAAATCGAGTTCGAGTCATACCGTCCAAAAAAGTTCAGGGCTTCAGAGCGAAGCAGTAGAAGCCGCCGTAACCACCACCAGAGCCGACCGTGACGGCGTCTTTCAGCGGGCCGCCTTGTTCCTTCAAATTCGCGCCGGCTTTGCAGCCTGACTCGGTGAGCGAACTCATCCAGTTGGCAGAGTCACCGGAACCGCGTGGCCAAGCGTGACCGACGCGCGGCTTGCCTTCTTTGGCGGTGTCGCCGAGGGCGCTCGTCCAATCGAGGCAAGTGGCCGTCGCTGCCATCAGCTTTCCGGTGGAGTTGCTGCCGGTCAGCATGTCGTGATTGTCGACGGCGGCTTGAGTCGCGTCCGGCTGATGGTTGGGCACGCCATCTTCGTTCGGGAAATCGTTCTTGATCGCGCTATCCGCGCTGGTGGGACGCTGAGCGTTGATGTCGGCTACGCTCGTGCCGAAGAGACGTCCCAGGCGATCGTACCAAGGCCCGGTGCCTACGCGATCGATGGCGTCGACTTGCTTACCCGTGCCGTCGTCGGCCGCGCTCAGGAACGCGCGCCAGCCTTTGGCTCCCGCGCCGGGCATGCTTGCCTCCGCGAGCGTCGCGCAGATCTTGTCCGCACCGCGCAGACCGGCACCGGCGCCGGTTTCACCATACCTGAGGTCGCCTCCAAAACCGTCCGTGCCGTCACCTAGGCCGAAGCCCTTGGCCAGCCGCTGCAACCCGGCCCAGCTGGTCACGAAGAAGCTGAATTTCTCGGTCGCGACCGCACCGCTGCCCGCCGAGCCGCCGCCAGTGCCAGTCCCGGCAGCGGCGACGCTCGAGCCGCCATTGCCGCCAGAACCGCTGACATTGCTCAGCCCCGCGCTGCCTGCGGCTGCACTGCCTGCGCTACTCGACGTGCCCGCGCTCGACGCGCCCGCGCTCGACGTGCCCGCGCTCGACGCGCCGCTCGCTCCGGTGTTCGCCCCCGCAACTCCAATGGCACCCGCTTGTCCGCCGCTCACCGGATCGGACGCAGCGCAGGCCGGCACGACCAGCGCGGTGGTCGCGAGCAGCGTGGTGGCCACGGACCTACGCCGAACGATGACGCGGAGCGCCTTCATTTGCAGGTCAGATCGTTCTGGCAATCCTGGCCGTCCGGGCAATCCGCTTTGTCGGTGCACGACTTGAGGCCATCGACGGTCACCCCCTGTTCGACGGTGGAGGAGATCTCGAGCTCGACGCGCCCGGCGGGGATCACCGTCGAGCCAATCACGTGCCGCGTGACGATCACGGTGGGGAAGCCCGCGACGCCGAGGTTCAGCAGCTTGGTAATCAACGCGCCGCTGATCGTCAGCGCGCCCGAGTCGGCGGTGTCACACTCGATCTGACCCTTGCTGCCGCCGTGATGGCTGATGTCGAGCTTGACGTGGATCTTGGCGGAACTCTCCGCGCCCTTGGTCCAAGCGAGGGACAACGCCTGCCCACTCTTCAGCGCAAGGTCGGTCGAGGTGAGCGCGAGCGGGATGATGCCCTTGGCGCTCAAAGTGAAGGCTGGATAATAGTCACCCGCCGCAGCGAACGTCACAGCGTCGCTTTCGGCGAATGGCGGATACGCCAACGCGACGCCGGTCAGATAGTTGGTGTTGGTCGGCGTCAGCACGAGCGGTGCGCTGCCAGCCGCTGTCTTTACCCCGGTTACCGTCACTGCACCCGCGCTGTGGGCCGTGGGGTATGCGAGGCAGGTATCGTCTTCGACGCAGGCGGCGCTTGCTCCGCACTGTGTGCTGCAGAACGGCACGCGGGGCGTGGTGAGCGTGCAGTCACCGTCGTTCTGTGGCTTCTCCCAGATGGTCGTGACTGGGGTCGGGGCGTCGTAGATTCGACCGACGACCGAGGTCGAGGCAGCGCCCAGATCGCTTTCCGGGGTCAGCTTCAGCTGGAACGAACCGACCAGTTTGTCGGGATCGCCGGTGGTGCCGCTGCCAGCGGTGCCAGGGGCGCCTCCGGCGTTTGCGGGGCTATCGCTCGATCCGCCGCAGGCGGCGAAAGCGAGACCACAGATTGGAAGCAGAAAAGCGGAGGTTTGGACTAGCCAGGGGCGCGGTAACTTCACGTAGCAATTGTGTGACGCTGTGGTGAAGATCGATCAATTTCCGGGGACCTTTTTTCAACGTGGAATTTTCCGCTTGGGGAAGCGGCATTGCCGCGCAGGCTTGCCTCACGAGCTCACTGGCAGACCCAATCCGGCGGCTTGTCCAAGTACGGGGCGCCCGAATTCATCGCCTGACACGTCGTCATGCACGCCGGGGATGGCGAGCCGGGAGCTGGCGGGCAAGGCAAAAATCGCTGCTTGTCGCTAGTGCCGGTGCAGTCGCTCGGCACGACCCAGCACTGGCCGGAGCCAGGCATGCCGCAGGCACTCGGGTTGGGCAGCCGGCGTGAGCAGCGTAGGTTGGCGTCGGAGCTGGGGTCGGTGCCGCAGGCGTCATCGGACTTGCAAGGCTTCACCCCAAATTGGCACTCGCCGGATGTGCTCGCGGAAATGCCGCGTTTTTTTCGAAGCGTGTCATTCCAATAGGTGATGTTGTCGTCGCAACCACAGACGGGCATCCGCAACGGGTCGTCCGAGATGGGACGCGGCAGGCATTCGCCGCCCGGATCCGAACAATTCTGCTTCTGACAGTACCAGCTTGGGTCGCAGTCAGCTGTCGTGCGGCACGCGGTATCGACCGTATCGCCGCCGCTGCCACCACTGCCACCGCTACCGCCAGCACTGGACCCGGCGCCGCCCATTCCGGCCGCACTAGTAGAACCTGCCGAGTTGTCAGCACCGGCTGCTCCGGCCGAGCCATGGTTTTCCCCGGCGGAGCCCGCTTGTGCAGGCGAGAAAACCACAATTTCGCCGCCATCGCAGGCGCCGATCCCGGCCAACAATGCGAGCGCGAGCAGCGAGGCGAGTGAGCGAATCATCGACGAGCCTCAGTCCGCGGAGCGCGCTGTTCGCTCCCACCACCCAGCGAGAGCGAGAGACCGGCCAATGCCATCGGCCGCACGCGCGAAGGCTGGAAAAAGGGCTCGGTTCCTTGATCGGTTTGCACGACATAGCGATGACGCGCGAGCGCGACATCGGCGTCGAGCGCAAATAGCGCGCTGATGCCAGTTCCGAGGCTCAGCCTGAGCCCGAGCATGCCCGACGCGATCGGCTCGAGTACGGTCGCACTGGTGGTCGACAGCGGGCCGGGCGGCGGTCGCTCACCGCTGATTCGAATCCAATCCCCGCCCCCACCGATGCCCGCGAAAGCGGTCACGGCTTCCGTGGCTTGCCATTCGAGCAGGGGCAGCGCGCGCACGCCCAAAAGTCCGAACGAGGCCAAGCCGTCGGCGCTCTCGACGTCTGCCGAAGGGTAACCAATCACGCTGAAAAGCGCGCCAAAGTGCCAGCGCGCGGTGCCGTAGTTCAACCCGAACCCTCCCCCCACACCCGCTCGAAAGCCGGCTCCGAAGTTCGAACCGCTAGCGAACAAACTAGCTCGCGTCTGCCAACGCGCGGGGCGTTCGGGCGCTCTGTCTTGCTCGGACTTGGCGGGCTCCTGTTTGGCGACGACCGGCGCCGTAGCTGGCGCGGCGGCTCGCGCAGCCAACGACGATTCCACGGCGGCACACACCACGTGCGCCATGGTCTCGATCGAGATCTCGAGCGATGCTCCTTCGGGCAGCGTGCGTCGCTCCAAGTCCTGGCGGCTCTCGCTGTCGATCACGACGACTCGTGGTGGCGTGCCGGCACGCAGATCGACGTAGGCTTCGGCGATGCCGGGAGCGCGCGAACTCGCGAGCAACGCTTCGTCTGCCCCCGCCGCGTCACGAACGACGACCGCAACGTTGGAGCGCGAGCAGAGATCCTGAATGGCATCCCGTGAGCCGCTCACCGCCTCCGGAGAGCCTGCAACGTACACGCGAACGATCGGCGGAGCCCCGGCGGCAAGGGCAGCGGACGTGACGGCCAGGATGCTCGCAGCCGCAAAATAGCCGGCTTTCTGCCTGCGATTCACCGCATGCCCAACGCCGCCAGACGAGTCGTGGCCAAGCGCGCGTGAACCGAGCCCGGGAACCGGCTCTGTACCTGCCGCCAGGCGGCGGCGGCTTGCGTCGATTTGCCCAACTGTTCCAACGCGCGCGCTCGTCCGACCAGCGCTTCCGCGCTCAAGACCGGCGTGTCTTCCGCCAGGTAGCGATCGAAACCGGCCAGCGCGGCTTCCGGATTACCGCGGTCGAGCAGCAGCTGGGCGAGCAAGGCACGAGACAGCTCACTCTCGGAAGAGTTCGGATAGCGGCTCTGCAGCGCGCGATACAAGCCAACCGCGCGATCTGCATTGCCGTCGCGGCGAGCACGATTGGCGTCGGCAAACATCGTCGCTGCATCGACACGGGTCGCCGGCGCTTCGGCTGTACCAGCTGCCGCGGGGACCGCAGCGAACGTTCCCACGAACGAGTTCGACTGCTTTTCGGACGTCGAACGGGCTGCTTCGGCTCGGCGCAGGGGCGCAGCCACTGACGGGCTGACTGCCGGCACGGGCTTCGGCAGCGCAATGGTCGCTACCTGCTCGGGCGCGGGCACCGAGGACCGCGCAGCGCTGCTGGCGATCGGCTCGATTGCCGGCGCGAGCGCGGCGGCCGGTGCGGCGACTGGCCGCTTCACCTTCGCAGCAGCCTTCGCCTCACTCACGTGCACGCTGGACTCGGCCGGCTTCGGCGCAGGCGCAAAGCCGAGCCACCGAGCGCTGACCGCACCCGTGATCACTGCGCCCATCGCACCACCCGCACAGAGCACCAGAGCCGCCGCCAGCATCACCAGCGGCCAGCGGCGACGAGAGCGCGCGCGCAGCGAGAGCGAAACTTGCGGCGCCGTTGGCTCACGCGGCGCCGAAAGTGCGCGTTGGCGTGGCGCGCCGCCGGCGAAGGTCAACGGCGGGCGTTCTTCGAAAGCGGGTAGGTCTTCGGCTAGGTCCAATCGAACCGCGATTTCGAAGCGGCAGCTCGAACACAGCGCGAGGTGAGCATCCAAGCGTTCACGCTCGGCGACCGTGAGCGACCCCTCGTTGAGCTTGTCGATCAGCTCCTCTGGATGGATGTCGACCACCTTCATGGCGCGATCTCCAGCTGATCAGCCAGCGACGGATCGGCCTCGATGCGGCGGCGCAGGGCCTCTTTCGCCAGCCGCACGCGGCTGCGCACCGTGTTGAGCGGAGCGCCGGTGGCCTGCGCGACGTCTTCCAAGGACCATCCCAGCATCACGCGCAGCGCCAACGCGTCCGCCTGTTCCTCGGGTAGATCCGTGAGCAGATCGCGCAACGCGCGCTTGCGGCGCTCGGCCGAGACGTCACATCCTGGCCAATGTGCGTCAGGCTCGGCCGCCGAAATCTGAGCGAGTGATTGGCTGCGCGCCCGGCGCACCGCGACATTGCGCCGGGCGCGCAAAGCGACGTGCAACGCAATCCGCGAGGCGTAGCCCGCGGGATGGCACTCACCGCGAAAGGCGCTCAACGCTTGCAACACCGCAATCAGCGACTGCTGAATCACGTCGTCCACCTCGGGGTGGCGCGCGCCCAGCACACCATTGACCACACGCGATAGCGTCGGCCAAACGCGATCCAGAAAGCGGCGCGTGGCGGCCGGATCCCCGCTGCCCGCCAGCCGCGCCAACGCCGTCAATTCCGCAGCGTCGCCTTGGCTCGCCGAGGAGTTCGGGTCATTGGGCGCCGTGGCAAAGCTCATTCGCTTATGAAGTGTGCACCAGCGCGCGGGAGCGATCACTTTCTGCGATCAAACTTGCGCTTTTTTGGGTGCGGGGGACGATGCCCCCAGACCCTTCAGCGGAGCTTCAACGAAAGCCGAGCGTTGCGCTGCTCGCTGGAGCGGACTGCCAAATAGGCCGCGGCGAACCCGGCAATGACCAAGGCCAGCACGACGTTGCTGCTGCCCAGGAGCTTGAGCGATGACCCTAGCAACACCAAAATCAAGGCCGGGCGTATCACCGCATCCGGAGCGCGCGACGAGAGCTGCGCACCGATGAATACCCCAGGCACGCTGCCAATCAGGATCGAAGCGGTCAACGTCAGCTGAAAATCTCCGAACAGCGCGTGGCCGAGGGCGGCAGAGGCAACCAGCGGAATCGCCTGCACCAAGTCCGTGCCCACCAGCTCGGACATTCGCAGCTTCGGATACAGCATCAGCAGCAGGATGATCATCAGAGAGCCGGAGCCGACCGAGGTCAGGCCAACGACCAGGCCACCCATGATTCCGATCAATACCGTCTGCAGCTTCTTCACCGCGAGGGGTGCGACGCTATCTCCGACTTGCCGACCCCGGCTCAACAGCGGCCGAATGATCAGCCCCAAGGCGACGACCAATAGCGCGATGCCTAGCGCTACTTTGACGTGGTGTTGCAGCGCCTCGCCTTGCCCGGAATGCTTGAGCAGCAGCACGCCCAGAAATGCCGAAGGGACCGAGCCCACCATCAGCCAGCGCACGAGCTCCGTGTTGACGGTACCGCGGCGCCAGTGAACACCGCCCCCCACCGGCTTCATGATCATGGACGCAACGATGTCGCTCGAAACTGCAGCCAGGGGCTGTACCTTGAACAGCAGTACCAGGATCGGCGTCATCAGTGCGCCGCCACCCATGCCGGTCAAGCCAACCACGAAGCCAACGAAAAGCCCGGCGAGCGCCACTTTGGGGTCGATCATCATCGCGAAGTGTCGCGAGCATAACCCTACTAAGCGAATAGGGAATGTGTACAATTCGCGAAACGAACGTAAATACCTGTATTTACAGGCAAAATTATTTTATTACGCGGCCGCGGAGGGGGGAAGGCTGGGGCGCACTTCCGGCTCCTGGTGGGTGGTCTCCCCGGCGCGGTCGAGGGCGAACTTGAACAGGATCGGGCCGAACATCTCGTTGAGCGCGATGGCGGCGATCGCGAGCGAACGGAAACCCTCGCCGAAAGCAGGAAAGGCCTTGGCGATGACCACCGACAGGCCGAGCGCGAGCCCCGCCTGCGAGACCAATGATGACCAGCCCCAGCGCTTGAGGATTGCTGGGTCTTCAGCCAGCCGGCTGCTCATGCGTCCGGCAATGACGGTGAAGAACGCTCGGCTTACGCACAGCGCAACGGCGACCGGCCAAAGCTTCTGGAGCAACGGGATGTCCAGATGCGCGCCAGCGGTGGCGAAGAAAACGACGAACACGACGCTGCCCGTTTGCTCGATCGAGTGCAGCAGCTTCGGACCTTGGCCCGACAAGTTGGTGACCACGAAGCCAGCGGCCAGGAACGCGAGCAGCGAGTCGACGTGGATGTAGGCGAACGTGTCGCTCAGGCCGAAGCCAATGGCCAAGAGCACCAGAAGCAGTTGGCGTCCGACCAGACGCAAATAAACCGCCAGCCCCAAGCCGAGCGTGACGCCGACCGCGATGCTGGCCAAGATCTCGTGCCCGAGCACCGAAAAGTCTTCGAGCGAGATACTGCCGCTGCCCGTAATCAGTGGGCGCGCCAACATCAGCATCGTTGCCAGCAGGATGATGACTACGACGTCCGAAAGCATGATGAACGCGAGCGAGAAGGTCGCGACCGGACCCTTGGCGCGCGTCTGGGACAGGATGCCCATACAGGCCGAGGGGCTGCGACTGACCGCCAGCACCCCCCAGAGCAGCGACACGCCGATCAACGCCTTGAGCGTCATGCCCTGGGTAAACGGCACGAAGCTAGCGATGGCCATGAACACGCCGGCCATGCACACGAGCACGAACGTGCTTTGGATCAGCGTGGCCCAAGCCAGGCCGCGCGCCACCGAGCGCAAGGTGTCGAGCCTCAATTCTGCACCGCCCGCGAGCGCGATCAGCGACAGCGCAAGCGTATTCACCGGCGAGAGCTCGGCCACCGTGTGGTGATCCACGAGGTGCAGGATGTGCGGTCCACCGATGATGCCGGCGAGCAGGTAGCCAGACAGATGAGGTAAACCGATCGTCTCGAGCAACTCACTCATCAGTGTGCCGGCCAGCAGCAAGAAGCCGACCGCTGCCACCGTGCCCAGGTGGCTCTCGAGTTCGGGCGTCACGCGAGTGACCCCGTACAGCACGCCGAACGTGACCAGCAGCGCCGCTGCCTGAATGGCGCGAGTGCCTCTGGTTTTTTTGGGTCCGCTATGCCCGCTCATGCTTCACTCGGCAACGACGGTTGTGCGCCTTCCGGCGGGACCTCTGGCTTTATTTCGCCGGCACGCGCCAGGGCTCGGCGTAGCGATGCCGGGCCGAGCCACTCGCCGAGCAGCACCCCCACTGAGGCCAACAGCAGCACCGTGTCGGCAACAACACCGGGATGACGCACATCGAACGCTAACGCCACGGCCAAGCCGAGCGCGCCGCAAGAGAGCATGCTACCGCCGAATTCCAAGCCCACCCCGCTCACCGGCTTGGAAGTGACCGAGAGCACCGAACCGCAAAGAACGCGAGCCAGGACCTTCGCGGCCAACGCCCCGGCCACGAGCACCAACAGCGGCATCGGTAGCTTGACGTTGACGTTCGCGCCGGCAAGCAGCACCACCGGCAGCAGCACCGGCTTCTCGGTGGGAGTGATCATGGCTTTGATGTCCACACGGTGGCGAGACACGAGCGCGAGCGTGAGCCCCATGGCGAACGTAGTGCTGATCGGAGATAAATTGAGCCGCGCCGCCGCGCCGGTTCCGAGTAATGAAGTACCGAGCAGGATCCCCCAGCTTTCGTCGCGTCGGAATTCACGCCCGAGCAGCAGCGCCGCCGTGAAGCCGAGCACCACGCCCAGACCGAGCGAGACGAGCACGCGCTCGATCACCGAATGCGTCGGCAAGGCCGCGCCGGGCAGCCAGGCGTTGATCACCGCCAGCGAAACTGCAGCAAAAAGCGCACTCGCGCGCGCGGTGTCCGCCGCCAGATCGGCGAGCGGGCCCTTGGCGCCGTAGCGCTCCACGACCCAGCGCACGCTGTGGCGAGTGGTCTCGGAACAGATGATACCCGCCGTGGCGGCAAACGCGATCACCTCGATGCGCGGCAAGGGCGAGAAGTAACTCGCGCCGAAGAACACGGTGGCCGACACACAGGCGCTGACCAGCGCGGAGAGTGCGATGCCGAGCGCGATATGCGGCACCGGCACGCGCCGCTCGCCGACGCGCAGGTAGCTCACGCCGAGCACGAGGCCGAGCCAGCTGACGCCGACCAACACTACGGGCTGAAACGACTCGACCAAGGAACGCCCCACCACGGACAGAACCTGGGGGCCGAGTACGAAGCCGAGCACGAGGTACTCGGCGCCCGAAGCCAGGCCGAAGCCGCGGATGGTGCGCCCGCCGACCAAGATGCTGCCCAAGTAGGAGAGCACCAACAGGCCGAGCAGGAAGGCAATCGCGTTCATTGCGGCACCGCGCGCAAGCGGCCGAGCGGGATCTCGGCGAGCGCCAAACCAGCGAGCGCCGCCTCGGTCATCGACTGGCGCGCGTCGAGCGAATCGCACAGCGCGCTGAGACGGTACACCGCACCGTCGACATCGAAACTGAGCAGCTCCAAGCGCGCATCTTGGCCGTACTTCCTGCCCGCCTCACGCAGGATGTCGCGCACGAGCTCCTGCGTTGCATTGGCGGCCACGGCGACATCGACGCTCAGCCGCGGGTGCATGCCGAGCACGCGCAGTGGGCGGACCAAGGACAACAAGTGCGGTACGCGCGTTTCGACGCGGTGCGCGTCCAGGAGCCGCACTTCGAGCAGGTTGATGGCCGAAATTCGGGCGATCATGCCGCCCATCTCGGCGAACTCTCCGAGCCGAAGCCGACGGCCGAACAGCACGGTCACGCCCACGACGCCCGACGCGAGCACCGGTATGCTGGCTAAGCCAAGCGCAACCAAGATCACCGCGCCGGAGCGACCGAGCGAGCCGTTGGCGTCACCGGTGACGATTGGGCCAGCAAAGACCAGCGCGGTAACCACGATCGCCGAGCGGAGCAGCACGCTGGTCGGCACCGCGAGATCTGCCGGCAACCAGGGCAACGGCGTCTCGCCGCGGGCGACGCTGGCGAAAAATAGGCCCACGAAACGGACCAGCACGAACACCGCCAAGCTCGCGATGACCGCGACGATCAACAGCGGCAGAGCGCTCGCCAAGCGCTCCATCAGTTGCGATACGGGCAGGACCACGAAGCCGGTCAAGCGCTGCGTGTAGTTGCGCGTGGCATCGAACAAGGACAGCGCCACCACCAGCCAAGCGTAGGCAATCACCGCTTGCCCGAGCCACTTGCCGAGGCTGAGCGCCATCACCGCGCTGCTGCGCAGCGTCGCGGGGCGCACGAACTCGATTTTCTGAACCTTGATCGACAAGTCGCGATCAGGCCGCGTGTCCAAAAACTCCCGACCGCTCTCTGCGAATTCGCCGAGTTTTCGGATCAGGTAGAACGCGATCAAGCCGAAGAAGACCAACAGCGAGACCGAGAAAACGCTCTTGGCGACGGCCGCTCGCCGATCTTCGGAATCGAGTGCCTCACGAATTTTGGCGCTCAGCCCGGCGGCATAGACGTCGAGTGAAGACTCGCCGGCAGCGTTTGCGTCTTCTTGAATGAGTTGGACGATCGGGATCTGGCCGATCCGAATCACCATCACATCGCCCTCGGCTTGGCGGGTGATGGGCGCGGATTTCGCGGTCTTGAAAGCGCGCTGCAGGGCTTCACTCGCATCACGAGCACGCAGCTCGGCGGGCTTGTTGCCGCGCGGGCCGAGCAACGTGAACACCGGTGTGTCACCCAAGCGCACGACGCCCGAGGCGGAGCTGGATCGCACCGCTGCGCTGGGCGCCGGCGCGGCAGACGCGCTGGGCGCAGGCGCGGGAGCGGCACTCACCACAGGCGGCGCGCTGGGCGGCGGCGCGGCGGCTGGCGGCGGAGCCGGAGCTTTCTCTGGTGCTGCGCTGGGAGGCTCGAGCTCGGGCTCCGCCGCTGACGCACTGGACGCCGCCGCAACCACCGGTGGCGCCCCAGAAGCGGAAGCAGCGGCGGAGGCCGGCAACGCAACGGACGCGGACGGAGCCACGAGCGCAGGGGCGTGCCCCGAAACGCCGGGCGAGGCCGAACCCGGCGCACTGGGGGCCACGCCCTCGGCCTGCGCCCGCTCAGCGCCGAGTAGCAAAGTGGCCAAACACAGCCCGATGGCTAGGAGCCGATACCCCCAAACTCGCGCCGACGTGTAGGAACTAACTGGAGATCTCACGCTGTGGATCCGAGCTTCGGTCACCGGTTTCTCGACTGCAAGCACATTTCGGTTCGAGCAAGGCGCGCCCAAAAGCCTCTTCTAAAGGCCTACATGGGCCCCTAGAAGCCGTGGCGAAAATTCTGGGCCAAGAGTAGCGTACGCGGCCCCCATGACGACGACTCAGCACCCGGACCGCGTGGTCTTGCACATCGCTGGCAATGACCGCCCTGGGGTCACTGCCCGCGTGGCAGAAGTGATCGCCGAAGACGAAAGCGCCCAGCTGATCAACATCGGCCAGTCGGTATTGCACGGCTACTTGATGCTGTCGGCGATCGTCGACATTCCGAGAGACTCGAACGTGCTCCGAAAATTGCTCTTCGCAGCGACGGACATGGGGCTCAGGTTCGAGGTTGCGCCTTTGCCGAACGAATCGGGGCACGAGGCGCCGAGCCAGCTGAACTCACTGGCCGTCACGGTCCTCGGGCCCCTGCGCAACGGCGCGGCCACGGCCTCGATCGCCAGCTTCATGGCCAAGCGCGCCATGAACATCCGCGAGATTCGCTCGCTCGGGGACAAGGAACTCGACGGCCTGGAGTTGATCGTGGATTTGCCGGCCGGCATGGCGCTAGGCGCGACGGAGCTCGCTGAGCTGCGGGGCCAGCTGCTGCGCTTGAGCATGGGGCTCGGGGTGGATCTAGCAGTCCAGCGCGACGACATGTTCCGCCGCAGCAAGCGGTTGGTCTGTATGGATGTCGATTCGACGTTCGTGAAGGGCGAATTCATCGATGACCTGGCCGAGCTCGCCGGCTGCAAAGAGCAGGTCGCGGGCATCACCGCGCGGGCGATGCGCGGCGAAATCGACTTCAAACAAGCGCTTGCCGAGCGCGTGAAGTTACTCGAAGGCCTGCCTTTCGAGCGCGCTCGCTCGCTGATCGATCGCTTCGAGTTGACACCGGGTGCCGATCGCTTCGTGAAGATTCTGCATAGCTTCGGCTTCCATGTGGGCCTGGTGAGCGGCGGGTTCAGCTTTTTCGTGGATGAGTTGAAGGCTCGTTTCGGTCTCGATTTCGCGTTCGCCAACGAGCTCGAAGTCGCGGACGGCAAGCTCACGGGCAAAGTCCGCGGCACCATCGTCGACAGTGAGCGCAAGGCTCAGGTCTTGAAGGAAATGGCTCAGGCTTACACCTGCCGCCTCGAGCAAACGGTCGCCATCGGCGACGGCGCCAACGATATCCTGATGCTGCAGACCGCCGGCCTGGGCATCGCCTTCCGTGCGAAGCAGAAGCTACAAGAAGTCGCCGACATGAGCTTGAATCACAACGAGCGGCTAGACACGCTGCTCCACCTGATGGGCTTCAATTCTCAGGATTTGCGGATCGCGTAGCGAGTCGAAGAACGCGCGGCCCGCGCTACGGGCGCATGCTCGTCGCGGCAGCGCCCTTGGTCTGATCGATGATTCGACGCGCGACGCCGACGTCGACCAGCAAACTCTCGAAGCGCTCCAAGTTCGGCGAGCGCCCGGCCTCGAGCGCGTCGACCACGGCATCGGCGATCATCACCAAGCGCACGTGCGGCACGCCGATCGCCTTGGGGTCGTGATGCGCGGCGCAAGCATCTACGATTTCGGTCGGTAGTTTCCAGGCCATCGCGACTTCTGCGCCCGCGGCGGTGTGATAGCGCTGCACCAAGTCGGTCACGAGCTTGTTGTCGGTCACCCGGTTCGGGAGCCCGTCCAAAATTCGGTAGATGCGCGCCTCACCGATGTCGTGAAGCAAGCCGCTCATATAGTCGTACTCGCTCTCGATGCCGAGCTCGCGAGCCGCAGTGCGGGCGGCGACCGCCGCCACTACGCTGCGTTTGAACGACTTCTGCACTTGAATTTGGTAGCGCTTGAGGCCACCTGCCGAAGCCGCGTACACGACCTGAAATAGCAGATCGCGGGTGTTTGCCAGGCCAAGCCGAACGATCGCGGACGAAGTAGAGGACGTGAGTAGCCCGCGCCAATACGCGACGCTGTTCGCGACCGACATGAAGCGCGCCGCGATCGGCGGATCGGTATCGACGAGCTCCGCGAGATCGTGAATGCGTGCGTCCGGATCGTTGGCGAGTCGCAACGCGGCTTCGGCGACTTGCGGCAGCACGGGCAAAGCCGCGCGGCCCGTGCGCAAGCGCTTGACCAACTCGCGTTCGGTCTCCGACATCTCGGGCGTCGGCTCGGCGGTCACCATCACGGGCACGGGCGCCGCGGACTCCTGCGCTTCGCCCGAGGGGGCTTGGCTGGGCATGAACTGCAAAAATTCGCTCACCCGGAGTGCCTTTCCCAGGTGATCAAGATCGGAGGTTCTGGCGGGGTCGGGATCGACGCGCGCGGCGGATGCAGGGATTCTTTGCCTTCCAGCTCGGGCAGTGTTTCGCCCGGCGGGACCATGACCACACGATTCCGGCCGCCGCGTTTGGCAGCGTACAGAGCGAGATCGGCACGGTGCACCAGCTCTTGCGGCGTTTCCTCGAGTTGCCGCGGGTCGAATACGGTCGTGCCGATGCTGATCGTGACTCGGCTGGGCCCGGGCGTTGGCGGGACCATCTCTTCCACCGCTTGACGCAGCCGTTCCGCGACCAACCGTGCCGACTCTGGCCCCGCTCCGGCCACGATTGCCACGAACTCTTCACCACCATAGCGACCGATGATGTCGCCCGGGCGCAAGCCATTTTTGATCACGTTGGCGACCGAGATCAGCACGCGATCGCCGCTGTCGTGTCCAAAGCGATCGTTTACCTGCTTGAAGTGATCGAGATCCAAGAACAACACCCCGAACCGCTCGCGCAGCTGGCAGCGTTGACGAACGGTCGCCTCGAGCGAGCGCCGGTTGAGCACGTTCGTCAGCGGGTCGATCTGGGCGTCGCGCCGCAAGCTGTCGCGCTCGTCGCGCAAGCGCTCGAGCGCGTCGTAGAAGCGCTTATTTCGCAGCTGGACCCGGATGCGAGCGCGCAGCTCGACTTCGCGGATCGGATGCGCCATGAAGTCATCGGCACCCGCAAGCAGACCGCGCGCGGCGCTCTGCTCATCGTTGTCGTCACCCAAGAGCAACACAGGATAGTGGCGGCGTGGGTCACTCGCGCGCAGCTCGCCGCACAGTTCCAACCCGCTGCCGCTCGGGAGCTCGACCGCGAGCAGGATCAAGTCGGGCTCGTACTCCGAAGTCAGGCGCAGGGCCTCGTCTCCGTCAGGTAGGTAGACGGCCTCGTAGCCCTCGGAATCGAGCATGGCGCGCACGAGCGCCCGGCGCTTCTCATCCGGATCGACCACCAGAATGCGCCCGGCGCGCTCCGCGATGGGCGGGTTCGTCGAAAGCCGGAGGGAGTCAGGTGTCGGATAGGGAAGCATTCTCGATGTGCCGCGTGCCGCAGCATCATCATAAACGGACCGACGCTCTGTGGCCTAAGTGCAGACACAGTCAGATAAGATTGGGGCGTCCGCCCCCCACCCTGAAGAAATGTCGCAAACTGACCGTTTGGTTGCCAAGACGATGTTCTGGAAGAAAGCGAACGGCACCTCTGGCCCGGAATCCGCGCCGCAGCCGTCGAATGGCGAAGATGCCGCCCTCGACGCAATCGCCAGCCTTCTGAAGGCGTTCGGCGAGAGTGCTTTCGATACCGACAACGTCAGTGCCTACGAGACGCGGGCCGAGTGCGACGGGTGGGCCCAGAAAATTACCGTGGGCGGCGGCAAGAGCGGCGATTCCGAGCAGAGCGCGGGCAAGCCGTTCAAGCGCGACTTTGCCGGGGTTCGCCGCTATTTCACCGCTCAACGCTCGCACGAACGCGAGTTCGTCGGCCGCAGCCTGGGCAACCTGCGCGAAGCCGTCCACGCTTTTGCCCGGTGCCTGACGACCACCGTCGGCGAGGACCGTGCCGCCGACGAGCGCGTGGGCGCTCAGCTCGGCAAATTGGTGGGCGCGTTTCAGTCGAACGACTCGGAGGCCATTCGCAGCGAGGCGGAGGGCATCGTCGTCGTCGTGCAAGAGGTGATGGCCAAGCGCTCCGAAAGCCAAAAGCGCATGCTGAGCGAGCTCAGCGAAAAAATTACCGATCTGCGCGACGAGCTCCAAGAAGTGCGTGAAAAAGCCGCGCTCGATCCGCTCACCCAGCTGTTCAATCGGGCCGCATTGGACGCACACCTCGATCGCGTCGCAGACCTCGCATTTTTGCTCAGCTCGAGCCCGTGCATCTTGATGATCGACGTCGATCACTTCAAAAAATGCAACGACACCTACGGTCACCCCGCAGGTGACGAAGTGTTGCGGCGCGTCGCCGACGGCCTAGTCAGGAACTTCTTGCGCCGCGAAGACTTCGTGGCCCGCTACGGCGGCGAAGAGTTCGTGGTCGTGATCCCGGATTCTTCACTCCACAACGCAGAGCTGCGCGCCGAGCGCGTGCTTCAATCGTTGTCCGAGATCGAAATCGAGACCGGCAAGGGCAAGATCCAGATCACGGTCTCGATCGGCCTGGCATCGCTTTCTTCGGGCGACACGGGCAGCAGCTGGCTATCACGCGCGGATGCCGCGCTCTACGAAGCCAAGGACGCGGGCCGCAACTGCGTGCGCGTCGCGCGTGCAAACGCCAGCGCAGTTGCTTCTATCGTTCCGCCCCGGTCGATCGTTCCGCGTTCATTGCCCGCGGGTCGACCGAACACTTAACACGCAGGGAAAGCTCAGTGACCGTGGCCGCCGTGGCCGTGGCCGCCATGGCCGTGGCCGCCGTGATCGTCTTTCGGAGCGACGTAGTCCGCGGGCTTGGTCGCCCCCTCACCCCAAAAGAACTTCTCGAGCTCGGTCATCCAGACGCGCTGGCCTTGTTCGCTCGTGACGTCCAAACGGTACTCGTTGATCAGCATCTTCGAGTGTTCGAGCCACTGCCGCCAAGCGGTCTTGGACACGGTGTCGAAGACCTTTTGCCCGAGCTCGCCCTTGAACGGCGGCTTCTCGAGACCTTCGGACTCCTGACCAAGCTTGATGCACTGAACGGTTCGCGACATGGGGACGGGCAATCTTGCCGCGCGCTAGCCTCACGTCAACCAGGAAGCGGCTGCTTCGGATACGGCTGCTCGACGGTGAGCAGGAAAGGAACGCCCCCGCGGTAGAATCGGCCGCTGATCTCGCTTGCTTGGCGGCTCCGCGCCGCGAGCACGACACCCACCACTACTGGGACGGAGGTCGCTTTCTGCCCGGCTGCCTCGGTCAAGACGTCGCCATCCTGCAGGCCGACCCCGAGCGCAGACACGCCTGCGAGCAACAAGCCAGCGGGGTGCTCGGCGTTGGCTTTGACGAACACGGCGTGCGGCATGGCGCGGCGCGCGGCCAGAGCCAAAACCTGGGCCGCCGAGATCCGAATGCCATGCGCCGGAGTCGCTCGAGTACGCGGGGACTGACGGGGGCGCTTGGCATCGACCGGCGCACCGCGCACGCCTAGATCGCTGCCGAACGGTGGCTCCGACTCAGCGCGTTCACCCGGCTGATACTCGTCCGCCGGCGGGGGAAGCGTGGGCACTACCGCGACCAACCAAGCGGCAATCCCATTCCCCAGTGCATCCGCGTAGGCACCCGCCCAAGCTTTGACGGCGACCAGCGGCGGTATCAAAGCGAGTAGCGCGACCGCGACCAGCGAGCGGCCACGCACGGCGATGCCGGACAGCAAGGCGGACGCGCTAGACACGCAGCAACGATACCACGGCCAAGGGACTAGGTGCGCAGGCGCCAGTTTCCCGGAAAGGTACGGCCGATCTCGTCGCACGTCGGGTCGGTCACGATCAGCTCGGGCTTGGCATCGCGGCAGTACAAGATGCTGTTCTGCCGAAATGTGCGCCCAAAGTTCAATGCCTCGTCGCGCTCGATCCCGTGCACCAACCAAGCGGGCTCGCGCCAAACCCCTTCCGGCTCTTCGTCGTAGCCGACACAGTGCTCGACGCGATAACAGCCGAGGATGAGCAGGTCCCTCATCACCTGGTGACGGCCGTCATTCACGCGCCGGGGCAGCAACATGGAGCGCGGGTTGTATGCGGTCAGGAGCGCGAATTTCGATCGCAGCAGCGGAGGTAGCGCCTGGATATCTTTGACGATTTCCCCGTCCATCGAAACGCGGAGCAAGCCGCCATCGGTGGGCAACTCATAAACGGTCGCAAAGTACGCGCGGAGGAGGTTCTGGTCCAAAGCGCGGGGTGTGTAGCACGGCTCGCGACCTTACGAAACTCAGAGCCCCAAGCTCTAACCCCCGTAAACGTGCCCGTGCCCGTGCCCGACTCACTGAACCCGAGAGATAGGGGCGATCGCGATCCCGCCACGCACCCCACGGTTACGCTGGGTTCCGAGCTTGGACGCCGAAGGCTGAGTGCGACGCGGGAGCACGCATGACCATCAATCAAGGAGATCCTGCAAGAGAGCGGGCACGGGCACGTTTGCGAGAGATGGATCGAGCACTAGCGCTTGAATCGATGGCACACGCCGCGCACGGTCAGCAGGTGCTCGGGTTCGACGGGATCGACTCCGGCTTCATTCGCGCAGGGCGCGTCGCGCCGGTGGCTCTTGTTGGCCAGCCTGGAGGGGCAGACACTTTGAGTCTCGAAAATCGAGTTTGAATTCGAACTCGATTTCTGACTGTGAAGGCTTTTGGCGCAAGGCTTGGGGCTGATCTCGAACCTGGACTCCAAAGGCTGAGTGCGACACGGGAGCGATCGTGACCCTCAATCAAGGTGATCCTGCAAGAGAGCGGGCACGGGCACGGGCACGTTTACGGGTGAGAGAGGCAGCGACCGCTTAACGCTTGAAGCGATAGCCCACGCCGCGCACGGTCAGTAGGTGCTCGGGTTCGGCGGGATCGGACTCCAGCTTGGTCCGCAATTGCAGCAGGAAATTGTCGATCGTGCGCAGTGTCCCGTGGTGACCGGCGCCCCAAACGCGCGTCAGAATGTCCTCGCGGGTCAGCACGCGGTTGGAGGCTTCGACCAGGCACCAGAGCACGTCGAATTCGGTCGCAGTCAGCGGCACGAGCTCGCTCGCTTTGAGCACCTGTCGCACCCCGGAATCAATCTGCAAATCGCCCGCGCGGACGACTTGTTCGGGGGCCTGACGCGCGATGCCATCACGGCGCAAGACCGCCTTCACGCGCGCGAGGAGCTCAGCCAAGCTGAAGGGCTTGGTGATGTAGTCCTCCGCACCCAGCTCGAGCCCCATCACCTTATCCATCTCGGCGCCGCGAGCGCTGAGCATCACCACCGGAACATGATTGCCCTGGCTACGAATGGCCTTCACCACCTCGAGGCCGTTCATCTTCGGTAGCATGACGTCCAAAATGACCAGGTCTACATTGGCGGAGACCGCGCGAGTCAGGCCGTCTTCACCGTCGATCGCGATGCTCACCTCGTAGCCCTCGGCCTCCAGATTCATCTGCAATCCGAGCGTGATGCTGGGGTCGTCTTCCACCACCAATATGTGCCGCTTGCCGTTCGTCGCCATTTCGGGTCTCCGCCCACACCTAATGCTTGACCACGCGCAAGACGAGCGAAAATTCACTGCCCTTGCCGGGGTGACTGACCAGCTCCACACGCCCGCGGTGCGCCTTCATCACGTGCTTCACGATCGCCAGCCCGAGCCCAGAGCCTTCGCGTTGACGCGACAGGCGATCGTCCAACCGGTAGAACTTTTGGAAGATGCGCTTGTGCTCCGCGACGGGAATACCCGCGCCGTTGTCGCGAACGGTGAGCCGAGCCTCGCGCTCGTCGAAGGTGACGAAGACATCGATCTTGACCGGATCTCCGCCGTACTTGTCAGCGTTGGTCAGCAAGTTGAAGAGCGCATCGGAAACTGCGCCGCGGTCGGCACTCACCAGCAAAGATTCGGGCGGCAGCTCGACGTTCAGCTCGATCGAACGCCGCTGTCGCACGGTCTCGAAGGCCTCCAGCGCGGTGGAGATCACCGATTTGAGATCGGTTTCGCGAAACGTAAATTCGCGCCGACCGCTCTCCATACGCCCCCAATCCAACAAGCGGTCGATCAGCTCTTGCAGGCGAGTGCTCTCGCGAGCCAAACCATCGATACATTTCTGCTCCGCGACCGCGTCGCCACGGCGCAGCTCCAAGGTCTCGGTAAACAACCGTATCGAAGTCAGGGGGGTGCGCAGCTCGTGTGAAACTTTGGACACGAAGTCACTTTGTAGCAGCGACAAATTCGCCTCGCGGCGTACGAAAACCCACACCAACACCACGCCGGTGACAGCGGCGCCACTGAGCGCCATCACCAAGATGCCCATCAATAAGTTGAGGCGCGCCTCACCCAAGAAAATCAGCACGACTCCCGAAGTAAGAAGCAGTGACGACGGAACGACGACCAGCGAAACCAACAGAATGACGATCCGTCGATAGCCGAGCGGGGTCGTGCCTCGAGAAGCCATGCGCGTCAGCACTATAGGCGGAAAGCTGCAAGCGGGAAGGGCTCGAATGGGACTGAACGGAGACAGTGCGTCACGTTTTCACCATGCTGGGCTTTCCGCGCGGAGGGCATCCAGGCTACATTTCAGAGCTCGCAGCTCAGCGCCCCGCGCGCGCCCGGAAGATGATCAAGCAAGCCGACACCGCCGAGCTCGAAGGAGCCGCCCCGATTCCCGCCATTGGGGAAGTCATCGTCGGGAAATACCGCGTCGATTCGGTGCTGGGTTCGGGCGGAATGGGCATCGTGCTGGGCGCGACGCACCTCGATCTGGGCCAGCGCGTGGCGATCAAAGTGCTCACCGTTTCCGACGAGGACGAGCGGCGAGACGAAGCGCGCGAGCGCTTCCTGCGCGAAGGTCGCGCGACCGCGACGCTCGTCTCCGACCACGTGGTCCGCGTGTACGACGTGGGCACACTGGCCAACGGCGCGCCGTTCATGGTCATGGAGCTGCTGCGCGGTCAGGATCTCGCGCGCACGTTGCAGCAGCAGGGTCCACTGAGCATCGAGCGCGCCTGTGATTGCGTGCGACAAGCCGCCGAGGCGATCGCGTGCGCGCACGCGAACGGCATCGTGCATCGCGACTTGAAGCCCTCGAACTTATTTCTCACCCAACGCAGCGACGGCACGCCGCTGGTCAAGGTGCTCGATTTCGGAATATCGAAGACCACGGGCTCGGAGTCGGAGCGGGTACCGAGCAACCTCACTGCCGAGCGCAGCGTACTGGGGACTCCGTTCTACATGTCACCGGAACAAGTGCGAGACGCGAAAGCGGTCGATCATCGCACCGACATCTGGTCACTGGGGCTGATCTTGCACGAGCTCTTGTCGGGTTCGCCAGCCTTCGAGGGCACGACTCTGCCCGGGGTGTGCGCTTCGATCGCCGCCGATCCGCCCGCTGCGCTTCGCCTCAAGCGCTCGGAGGTGCCGCTCGAAGTGGAGGCGATCGTGCTCAAATGTCTGGAAAAGGACCAGGCCAAGCGCTTTCAGACCGCGCGCGAACTGGCCGCCAGCCTCGGCCCTTGGACGGGCCGCGCCGAAAGCGCAACCTTGAGCGACGCGACCATGCGTTCCTCGTCGCCACTCGGTTTCGAGCTGGAGGAACTGCGGACTGGGTCCACGCTCGCGCTCACGCCGACGCGCGACACGGGCACGCTTGCCAGCGCCGTGTTCACTCGCTCGGGGCCGCGCCGGATTGCCTCGGCGAGCACCGGCCACTCCAAACACGATGCGACTCTGGCTGAGCCACCACTCTCGCCCAGCTCCACGCCGTCCCCCTTTCTCGCCAGCCTGACCGCGCGCCGAAAGGCCGCGCTCGGCATCGGCAGCGCGCTGTTATTGGCCCTCTCTTACTGGGTAGTGCAGCGTCCAGCAACGCGCGATCCCGCGACTGCACCGCTGACCTCACCCGGGTTACCCGTTCCCATCGCGACGCCCGCCACTGCCGCCGCGCCCACGCCGACGAACGTCGTATTCACGTTGCACATCGATTCGAACCCTGCCGCGGCGGAAGTCTTCGACGGCGAACGCTTGCTCGGCACGACGCCGCTCCAAGTCAGCGTCGACAGCGCGACCGTCGCCCAGGCCCCGCGCACCTTCTCCGTGCGAAAGGCCGGCTATTTGCCGTACACCATCGTGCAAGGGGCCTCGACGAAAGACGCTCGCGTGCTCGCCGAGCTCGCGACCGAGCCGTTGCTCGCCGCGCCCCGGCCCAGCGCCAAAAAGCCACCCGCGACCAAACCGCCCGGCACGGGAGCCAAGGCCGGCGGCAGCGACATTTTCATGCAGCGTTGAGCAGGCGCGGAGAAACCCGACTAAGCTGGAGCAGTGACGCGTTCACTGTCCCGAATCGCGCTGCTGCTCGGCCTGTTCTTGCTGGTGCCGAAGCTGGCATACGCGGATGATTTGGCGGACCAGGCTGAGCTCGAATTTTCGCTCGGCGCCGATGCGTATCAACGCAAAGACTACAAGGTCGCCCTCGAGCACTTCTTGATCTCTAACCGGCTGGTTGCGAACAAGAACGTGCTCTTCAATATCGCGCGCAGCTACGAGCAGTTGAAGTCCTACCCGTCCGCCTTTCGCTACTATTCGCAGGCGCTCGAAAGCGAAAGCGACCCCGAGGCGCGGCTCAGGATCAACACCGCGCTGGATCAAATCAGACAATTCGTGATGGTGCTACGAGTCACGACACGCCCGGCGGGGGCGGTACTGTACATCGATCGGAAAGATCTCGGAGCACGCGGCTCGAGTCCCCTGCTGCTCGGGTTGGCCCCGCACGCTTACCAACTGATCGCAGAATACCCGGGCTACGAGTCGGCCTCGGTGGCCGTCCCGGCGAGCGCGCCTGGCCAAGAAGTGGCGCTGAATTTGGACCTGAAGCCGATCCTCGGCGAGGTGTCGTTTAGCGGCGAGGCGGGCACGCGCGTGACCATCGACGGAGAGCCCGACGCGACGGCGTGTACCGTGCCGTGCACGCGATCGTTGGCCGCGGGCAGCCACACCGCGATTTTCGGGCACGCCGGCTTCCACGCCGCACAACAAGCATTCGTCGTACGCGCGCACGAACACGAAAAAGTGCTGGTCCGCCTCGAGCCCCTCTTGGGTAGTGCCCTGATCAGCACCGACGAACCGGGCGCGCTGGTGCAAGTCGACGGTCGCGCGAGCGGGTTCACGCCGGCGATCATCAGCCTGCCGGTGGGGATGCATCGCATTCGTCTCGAGCTCAAGGGGTTTCGGCCCGAAGATCGTCAGATCGGCGTGGCGCTGAACGGCGAAACGCGCCTCGACGTGGTCCTCGTCGAGTCGGAAGAAGTCGTGGCAGCCTCGCGCGTCAGCGAACAAGTCGAAGACGCACCGAGCTCGGTGAGTCTAATCGGTGAACGAGAGCTCTCGACGTTCGCTTCGCCGACGATCGCGGAAGCCGTGCGCGGTGTTCCCGGGATCTACCTCTCCGACGATCGCAGCTACGTCACGCTCGGCATGCGCGGGTTGGGTCGACTCGGGAGCTACGGAAATCGCCTATTGGTCACGTACGACGGGCAGCCCATGAACGACAATTGGATCGGCTCCTCGTACGTCGGCTACGACGGACTCACCGATTTGGGCGACGTGCAGCGGATCGAGGTCGTGCGCGGCCCGGGCTCCGTGCTGTACGGCACGAACGCGCTGTCCGGGGTGATCAACGTGGTCAGCCAGAACAACGCCGAGCCCGGGGTTTCGGCCGGTATTTCCACCAACCAGAGCGGCGTCGCGCGGGCACGGGTGCGCGGCGACGTAAAGCTCGGCAAAGAGGCGGGCGCCTGGGCATCCGTCGCGATTGGCCGCGGCAACGGTAGAGAATTCTACTTCCCGGAGTACGTCGGCAGCCCCGGCGCGGCAGACGGCATCGCGCGCGATGTCGATGGCTTTCAAGCAGGCACCTTCCGAGGTCGCGCTTTTTGGAAGTTCGTGTCCCTGCAATGGTCTGCGCACTCCTACGAAAAGCATTTGCCGACGGCAGAGTTCGCCACCCTGTTCAACGATTCGCGCACCAAACAGAAGGATGCGCGTAGCTACGTCGAGCTGCGCGCCGAGCCGCGCCTCTCGGACAAGGTGACGTTGCTCTCTCGCTTACATTGGAACCACTACACCTTTCGCGGTCAATACGCGCGCGACCCCGCAGAGGGCGGCGTCGAAGTCGACACCTACCGCGGTTCTTGGTTGGGGATCGAAGAACGGGTGGAATTCACTCCGCTTCCCTACTTGCGCTTGACGCTGGGCGGCGAAGGTCAGCTCCACTACCAAGTAGAACAACACGGCAGCGACGACAGCGGTACGTTCTTGGACGACACAGGCAGCAATGGCCGGCCATTTCAGGTGGGTGCGCTGTATGCGCTGGCCGATGCCACGTTGAGCTCGCGCGCTCAGCTCTCGGTCGGCGCGCGTTTGGACGCATACTCCACCTTTGGCTCGTCCTTGAACCCGCGCGCCGCACTGATCGTCAAACCGTATGCGGGCGGCAATACCAAGCTGATTGTCGGCAAAGCCTTTCGCGCCCCGAGCATCT